>Ga0070741_10000195_pt1 | contig 227710 bp, 225 predicted proteins | sample Coa_R1_4_FD_66440 | JGI IMG/M metagenome (GOLD analysis project Ga0070741, IMG submission 66440) | Surface soil microbial communities from Centralia Pennsylvania, which are recovering from an underground coalmine fire - Coalmine... | ecosystem: Environmental > Terrestrial > Soil >...
CTGCGTGTGCTGCGCGTGAAGTCTGTCGGAAAGCCGGATGCTGGAGATCGGCACGTCCGGTTTGATGAGCGGGGAGGGGAAACGGGCCTCGGCACCGCGCCTCTCCTCGACTCTACCCGCCGGCACCTGAGGCGCCCACAACTGCTAAATTTGCGTTATAATTGCGAACAGCGGCGAGTCCGCACTCTCCTTATTCGAGGCGAATGAGCAAAGAAGACAGCATAGAAGTAACAGGAACCGTAGTCGAGAAGTTTCCGAGCGGACTGTTTAGCGTCCAGCTTGATCAGGACAAGACAGTTCTTGCGCATTTGGCAGGAAAGCTTCGCCGTAACCGAATCCGAGTGTTAGCCGGTGATCGCGTGACCCTGGAGATGTCTCCGTATGACCTCACCAAGGGACGAATCACGTACCGGCATAAATAGTTCTTCCACGCGCCTCCACCGAATTCTTGTCGTCTTCGGTACCCGTCCGGAGGCGATTAAGCTATGCCCGCTGGTCAAACTTCTTCGCCAATCGCATTCCTCTGAGATCGAGACGATCGTTTGTGTCACCGGACAGCATCGCGAGATGCTGGACCAAGTGCTGGCCGCATTCGATGTGCAGCCCGATTACGATCTTGCCTTGATGCGGCCGGAGCAATCGCTGACCGGGCTCAGTTCGCAACTGCTCGGGGCGCTTGAATCTGTATTGGGGGAAGTGAAGCCCTCGATCACGGTGGTGCAAGGCGATACAACGACCACCTTTTGCGCAGCGCTCGCGTCGTTCTATGCCCGCGTTCCGGTGGCGCATGTGGAAGCAGGACTCCGGACAGGCGACCCGGCCGAGCCGTTTCCGGAGGAAATGAACCGGGTGCTCACGACACGGCTGGCCGCGCTGCATTTTGCCGCGACTGAGGCGGCGGCGTGCAATCTGACGGCGGAAGGCGTGGCCAAAGATTCTATTTACGTTACGGGGAATCCCGGAATCGATGCGGTGCTTCAGATCAAAGAAGCGCTTGGTCAGGGCCGGTTGTCGGGGCTAGAGCTTCCAGAAGAGAACGGCCGCAAGACGATTGTCGTCACGGCGCACCGGCGGGAGAGCTTCGGCCCTGATCTACGGGAGATCTGCAACGCAATCGGAGTGCTCGCCGAACGCGAGGATCTCCGGATCGTCTGGCCCGTTCATCCGAACCCAAACGTGCGAAGCGTGGTGGACGCAACCTTGCGGGGGAGGTGCAACGTCCTTTTACTCGAACCCCTCGATTACGTACCGTTTGTGGACCTGATGCGCCGCGCCTATCTGCTCATTACCGACTCCGGCGGGATACAGGAGGAAGGCCCTTCGCTTGGAAAGCCAGTGCTCGTTTTGCGGAACAAGACCGAGCGGCCGGAAGCGGTTCACGCGGGAACGGCCACGCTGACCGGGACGAACCGCGACTCGATTGTTCGGGAGGCGCTGCGGCTGATCGAGGACCAGGGCGCTTATGAGGCCATGGCGCGCGTTCACAATCCGTATGGGGACGGGCGAGCCAGCGAGCGCATTGCCGGGCATCTGCGCGCTTATCTGATAGAACAAATATCGCGGAAGGGAAACAAAGCCCGCCGCTGATGGCCGCCGTCCACTACCATAAGAGGTTGTCACCCCTCAACTCAGTTCTTCAGGAGACGCCTTCGTCTTTACGGCGAAGAAGTTGGCCTCTGATCTACTTTGGCGTAGCTTCCACCTCCCTCGCGACACTGCTTTTGGAGCTGGCGCTGACGCGCGTGTTCTCGGTGGTGTACTTTTACCACTTCGCGTTTCTCGCCATTTCGATCGCACTATTTGGGCTCGGCGCGGGAGGGGTTTTCTCGTATGTGATCGCCGGCTGGTCGAAACCGTTTTTCGAGAAGCTGGGAATTCTGGCCGCGGTGAATGCGGTGGCTATTGTGCTTTGTCTCTGGTTTTTGCTGACCCAAACCGGTCAGATGCAGACCAGTCAGTTAATGGCGGCCTACTTCATTACGGCCATTCCGTTTCTGCTGTCGGGCACGATTATCTCGCTGGTGATATCGGAGACGATCGAGCGCGTCAACCGGGTTTATTTCTTCGATCTGATCGGGGCGGCGGGCGGCTGCGCGGTGCTGGTGAAATTGCTCAACTGGGTAGGCGGGCCGAACACGATCATTGTGGCGGCAGTGCTGTTTGCGGTTTCGGCGGCAGTCTGGTTTGCACTGGCGGGCGAGGCTCGCGGCCGCGTGGCGGCGGTGCTGCTGGGGCTGTTGCTGGTCGGGCTGATTACGTACAACTCGAAATATTCGCTGATCGATGTGAAATTCGCCAAAGGCCAGCCGATCAAGAACGAAGAGTTTGTCAAGTGGAACAGCTTTTCGCGGATCGCGCTGAAGCCGGAGCCCGGCCGGAACATGAAGAGCATCGTAATCGACGCGGATGCCGCGACGGGTGTGGCGCGCTTCGATTTCGCGCATCTCACTCCACAGGAAAAGTTCGACCTGGCCTATTCGGGGCCCGGATTCCCGTACATTCTGCGGCCGGGCGCCAAAACGCTGGTGATTGGTCCTGGCGGTGGCTGGGATGTTGCGCGCGCGATTGCGGCCGGCGGCAAAGACATTACCGGCGTCGAGATCAATCCGATCATCGCGGACGAAATTATGCGGAAGCGCTTTCCGCAATACAGCAACCGGCTCTATTTCCGGCCCGAAGTGAAGATTGTCATCGAGGACGGACGCTCGTTTGTGCGGCGTTCGGATGAAAAGTATGAAGTGCTTCAGGCGACGCTGGTGGATACGTGGGCCTCTACCGCAGCGGGCGCATTCGCGCTTTCCGAAAACAATCTGTACACGACGAATGCATTCGTCGATTATTTGAAGCACTTGACCGACGATGGCGTGATGTCTTTCACCCGTTGGGGCTTTGTTCCCCCGCGCGAATCGTTGCGCGTGGTTTCGCTGGCTTATGCGGCCTTGACGCAATTGGGGCAGGAGCACCCGTCGGAAAACATTGCGGTGGTTCGCGAGCACCTGCAGCAATTGAATGCCTGGGGCGCGCAGGACACGATTCTGATTGCCCGCCATCCCTTCACTCAAACCGATCTCAGCAAGATTCAGGACGCCGCGGCTAAGGCGAAGATGGAAGTGGTCTACATTCCGGGCACGCAAACGCCGAGCGCGTTCCGGAATCTGCTGCTCGCTCCGAACCCAAACGTTTTCTATCGCCAATATCCGTTCGACGTACGCCCGGTGAGCGATAACCGGCCCTTTTTCTTCTACACCGTTCAGCCGCGCGATCTCTGGAGCTATTTTTTTCATGCGTCGCAGGAGACGGAAGATTACAAAGTGAACAGCGCGATTCCAGTGCTCTTCGGGCTGGTTGCTATCAGCATTGTCGCGACTTTGGTGATCCTGTCGCTGCCACCGCTGGTATTGGGCCACCGCCTTCCGCACGGTCCCGGGGCGATTCGCTCACTTTTGTTTTTTCTGTTTATCGGAGTTGGGTACATTCTGATCCAGGTTGCGCTGATTCAGAAGTTTGTCCTGTTCCTGGGGCACCCCACCTACGCGCTCACCGTGATCATCTTTTCGATGCTGCTTTCGAGCGGTTTCGGCAGCTATGCAAGCCGGCGGTTCATCGCAGGCGATATCGGGAAACTGAGCCGAGTTTTGATTCTGATTACAGCGGCCATTATGGTGCTTGCGGCGATTGTGACACCGATTGCGGAAAGCGGCGTGGCTTTGCCATTCCCGGTGAAAGTGCTGGTTTCGGTGAGCCTGATCAGCCCGATCGGGTTTCTAATGGGCATGCCTTTCCCGACGGGCCTTACGCTGCTGGAACGCATCATGCCGGCTTCGGTGCGCTGGGCCTGGGCGATTAATGCGGCTTCGAGCGTGATGGGGTCGGCGGCGGCCATGTTTCTGGCGATCTATTTGGGATTGCAGACGACGCTGGTGATCGGCGGATTGTTTTACATCGGAGCGTGGATCAGCGCGGTGAAGTCGCCGTTGGGAAGATCGTGGGCTGAAGCCCACGACAGCACGCTAAAGCGCGCGCCACAGGCGGCTAAAGTGGTAGCGTGACCACTCAGCCGGGGGAGCAAAACGATCTGCATGGCAGCGCGCCGGACTCGCATCACACGGCGCTTCTGCTGATCGACGTTATTAACGATTTCGAATTTCCGCGAGGGGATGAGCTGTTTGCACAGGCGATGCCGATTGCGGACTGTATTGCCGGGCTGAAGCGCAAGGCGCGCGCGGCGGGCGTGCCTGCCATTTACGTGAACGACAACTTCGGGCGATGGCAATCGAATTTTGCGGATTTAGTGAAACGCTGCACGGAGGACGATGTACGCGGGCGTCCTTTTGTGAAAAAGTTGATTCCGGAAGCGGATGACTATTTTGTGCTGAAGCCGAAGCACTCGGCGTTTTATCAGACTCCGCTCGAACTGCTGCTGAAGCATCTCGGAACGGAGCGCGTGATTCTGGCCGGAGTCTCGACGAACAGTTGCATCCTGTTTACCGCAGGCGACGCTTACATGCGCGATATGAAGCTGATGGTGCCGGAAGATTGCGTGGCGGCGTGCAACAGCCACGAGCACCAGTTCGCTATCGAGCAACTAGAGTGCATGCTGAAGGCGGACACGACACCTTCGGCACAACTTTCCATCGAAAAGCTGGCGAGCTACTGAACGAACCGTAACGCTTCTTCGAGCGCCTCGATGAAAAAGTATTCGCCCCACATGACGGATTCATCCACACCCAGTCCTTTGTGAATGTGGTAGACGCCTCCTTTGAGCACGCCCTCCCAGGCCGGGTCGGCGGTAGCGAGATACTCGGTGCAAAGGCTGTGCAGAATGTGGATGGCCGTGGACCAGTAGAAATGGCCTTTCATGGGATCGGCGGTCTGGCGGCATAGCCGCAGCAGGCCGGCAGCCGCGATCGCCGCGGCAGAGGTATCGACGAGCGACCGGTTCTCGGCCGGCGCGTTGTAATCCCACGGCGGAACACCGTCGGCGGGCGTGTGCGTGATGTAGTAATCGGCGCAAGCCTCGGCGGTTTGCAGAAAGCGCGGATCGCGGCTGTATTCGTACGAAGTCGAAAAGCCATAGAGCGACCAGCTTAAGCCGCGCGACCAGCAGGAATCGCCGCGATAACCTTGCTGCGTCGATTGGCGCAGGAATTCACCCGTGGCGAGATCGAAAATGCCTTCGTGCGCGGTGGAACCATCGCCCCGCACCAGGAAACGGCGAGTGGTGATGCAATGGCGGACCGCTATGTCGCGCAGCCGTTTATCATTGGTCTCCCGAGCCGCATAGAAGATAATGCCGACGTTCATCATGATATCGATGAACAGGGAATTTTCGGCGACAAACGATCGGAGGTATTGGCCCTCTTCGTTAAAACGCTGGGCCAGCGTCCGGCCGGCTTGCACGACTACTTCGCGCAGCCCGGGCTCGCGCGTGATCTGAAACCAGCGGTGATAGGTGGAGAGAAAGATAAAGCCGAGATCATGGACGTCGGTGTCCATCTTTCGGGGCTCGAGGGGTTTGGTGTAGCGGATGGCCTGCTCCATCCAGTATTTCGATTCCGGCTTGTCGGGTCCTAAATGGCGATAGAAGAGCCACATCATGCCCGGCAAAAAGCCGTCGCACCAGCGCGTCCAGGCGGCGCCTTCGTGCTGCCACTTGCCGTTCTCGCTGTACATGGGATAAAAATCCGGGTACTTTTCGATGACGCGGCGCACCTGCTTTTGTGCGAAGTTGATCGCGTTCTGGAAGAGTTCTCTGTCTGAGTCGTATACGAATTGGATCACTCAATCACCCGCGCTGACATTATAGGGGAGGGTCATTTCAACTCCGCGGGGGCGAATAGTTCGAGCATCTCTGCTTCGGAGGGCGGATGCAGGATGTTTGTGGCCGCGAACTGTTCCGCTTGGGGATATTCTGTAGCACGCACACGCTCGGCGGCTTTCGCGAGATCGTAATACGTATGCCGGAATTGAATGTCCGGTCCGAGCAGCAACCAATGGGCGCCCGGTTCTCCGAACGGCATTCCGATGCTGCCGGCGTTCATGACACGGATGTTCCCCACGGTTCGATCGAACTGCATGTGGGTGTGGCCGCAGACCACTACGGATGGGCTGATATTTTCAAATACCGCCAACAGGCGCGGCTCCGGCGTTAGCTTGGTGAAGAGTTCATTTTCGTTTCGCGGTGTCGCGTGGCAGAACAGGACGCTGCCCAATCCGGCGATTTCGAGGCGTATCCTGGGAGGCCAGGTGGCGAGCAGGCGCGCATGGCTGTCGTCGAGCTGCTCTGCCGTCCACTGGATCACGGGGCGATAGGGCTCAGGGACGGCGCTGGGGATGCAGCCCGATTTCTGTTCGAGTACGGCGATTTCGCCATTGCCGTAGAGGAAGTGTGTGGGGAGTTCCAGATGCTGCAGGCGTTTGAGCGTGTCGCGCGGCATCGGCCCTGGGAGGACATCGCCGCCGATTACGATCTGGTCGACATCGAGCTGATGGATTTCGTCCAGCACGGCTTCGAGAGCCGGCAGGTTTCCGTGGATATCGTAGAGAGCGGCGATGGACAATCGCTGCGCAGGATACCATCCTGCCCCACAACGCAGCTCCGTTGAAAGTCGCGGCCCCTCGCTTACGCTCAGGGTTCCGATCCGGGGTCGCTCACGCTTCCGATTTCCGGGCCACGGGTGCACTTTCATGCAATTCTGCGGTCCGAAGGGCCATGGGATACTCCCTTGCGGTCGTGGCTCTGCTAGGATCGGGGTTTGCATGCCGACGAAAGTTACGATTGTCAACAACGGGCCGATTCGGATCGAGGGTGAATTTGTCATTCAGGATTCGGAGGGCAATTCCTACGGCCTCAGCGGCCGGACCGTCATTTCCCTGTGCCGCTGCGGGATGGCGGAAAACAAGCCTTTTTGCGACGGTTCGCACAAGCGGAACGGATTTTCCTCGGAGTGCAAGGCGCGGGATCTTGCGCCTCCGCAGCCGAAAGTTTAATTAACATTTCCCAACCCCCACGGCGGCAACCAGCCGAGAGAAATCGGCGTCGAGTAGCGCACTGTTAATTTCCGGGCCATCCTTGCATAAATTGACGAAGAAAAGCGTTCCGGAATAGAATGGCCGCGAATCCAATTAACAGCACCCCAGTAATGGCGCTTTTGTCCTCACCTACGCACGCGTTGCCAGCCAACCGCCCGAGCGGACGGCTGATTCAACTGGATATTTTGCGTGGTTTTCTGCTGGTGTGGATGACCCTCACGCATCTGCCTACCAAAGCGAGCATTGTGTCGAATCAGACCTTTGGCTTTGTTTCCGGCGCGGAAGGGTTCATCTTTCTTTCGGCGTTTATGGTGGGGCAGCTCGAATACCGGATTCAACAAAAGCGCGGCGAGGCGGCGAGTGTCCGGGACCTGATCAAGCGCACGTTTCGGGTCTATTTCTACCACTGCGGGCTGCTGTTGGTGGCGTTCACGCTGGTAGCAGAAATCGGCCATCAATTTCACCGCCTGGCGCTCGAGAATCTGCTGTCGTTTTATCTGCAGAGCCCGAAACCGGCCGTGATCGCCGCGGCACTGCTGGAATATCGTCCATCGCTGCTGGACATATTACCGATTTACATTATTTTCCTGGCTTTGACGCCGCTGGCCCGGAAGGCGGCGCAGCGCTGGAGCTGGGATGTGGTGATTTACACGAGCTTTAGCATTTGGGCGTGCGCGCAGTTCGGCCTGCGGCATTGGATTTATACGCACGTGAATCTGTTCGGCCTGGGAGTGCCCGAGACCTCTACCGGCGCATTTGATCTTTATAGCTGGCAATTGCTGTGGATGGTGGGGCTGGCGCTCGGCAGCATCTATGCGGACAGACTGACGGGTAATGCACCGGCAGGGGCCGGCATTCCCCGCTGGCTGCTCAAACTATGCGGCGGACTGGCCTTGATCTTCCTCGTGCTGCGATACAGTCCGGTGGATCATTGGATGGACCCGAATGTCTACGGCTGGCTCATCGATAAGTGGCATTTGGGACCGGCCCGGGTTATTAATTTTTCCGCTCTGACGATTCTTGTGGTGCGCTACGGAACGCGCATTGCGAAATTCCCGATCTTCTCTCCGCTTGCCTCGCTCGGTCAGGCTTCCATCGAAGTTTTCTCCGTACATGTACTTTGTTGCCTCGCCGGAGACGCGCTCAGCCGGGATGCCGACCCGCACCTTCCCTGGTGGCAGCAGACGCTTCTGCTGATCTTGACCATGGCCGCGCTGTTTGGGACCGCACAGGCGCAAAAGCGGTTCGGGAAGAAGGCACGCGCGGCCCGGGCTGCGGCTTCTCCTGCTGTGACTGCGTCATAGCATTATTGTTTTGATGCGGCAAATTGCGATTGGCTCCCTGACCCCTTGCTTACGCGCGGGGTTCTGTAGCCTTCTGAGCTTCGTTGTTTGGGCGCGTGTGCCTGAGTATGGTGTGCGGGTCATTCACGTGTACCCGCACGACCGCAGTGCGTTTACCCAGGGGCTGGAATACCGGGGCGGATATCTTTACGAAGGAACAGGGCTCTATGGCCATTCGACCCTGCGTAAAGTGGAACTCGAAACCGGCAAAGTGGTGCAAGAGATCCAGATTCCCTCACAGTACTTCGGGGAAGGAATCACCGTACTGAACGAAAGAATCGATCAACTCACCTGGAAGGCGCACGTGGGGTTTGTTTACCAGCAATCCACGTTTCGGGTGCTACGTACGTTCGCGTATCCGGGCGAAGGCTGGGGATTGACGAATGACGGGCAGCAGATTTATATGAGCGACGGGACAGCGCAAATCCGTTTGCTCGATCCAGCAACGCTCGAAGAGCGCAAGCGCATCACGGTACACGATGGTTCGCAGCAGATTGAGAATGTGAATGAACTTGAATGGGTGCGAGGTGAAATTTATGCCAATATCTGGCAGACGGACCGGATTGCGCGAATATCGCCGGTGGATGGACGGGTGGTGGGCTGGATTGGCGCGGCGGGGTTGCTCGCGCCCGAAGACACGGCGACTCAACCGGTGGATGTGCTGAATGGGATTGCATACGACAGCATGGGGGACCGGTTGTTTGTGACGGGAAAGTTGTGGCCGAAGTTGTTTGAGATCCAGTTGGTGAGGAAAAGGTGACCCCCTGCTTACGCGCGGGGTTCTGATCCGGCGACGAAGTAGATGCGGCCGAAGCCGATCTCCGAGGTGACGCCGGCGTCTCGGGCGGGGATGGCTTCGATGCGGGTGAAGCCTGCGTTTCGCACAGCGGTCAAGATTTCGGACTGGGTATAGCAGCGCTCTTTTACGATGCTGCGGCGCTGGTTCCAGAGCCGATCCTGGCCTGTATCGGTAAACCAGATCAGTTCTGTTTCGGCGTTTCTGGTCAGGGGATCATAGCGGCCGCGGACCAGTCCTACACTCTTGTTATTGACCGTGACGGCCCATTCGCGCAGATCGGCGGTGTAGGCCTCCTCCAAGTTCATATCGAACGTAAAAAAGCCGGAAGACCGCAGCACGCGGCGCGCTCCGGCGAACACACGGGCGAGATCCTCCAGGGTCAGAATATGGTTCAGCGAATCGAAGGTGGAGAGAATCGCGTCATACGTCTGCTGCAAATCGAGGCGGCGCGCATCTTGAACGCGGAGATCCACTCCCGGCAGATCTTTTTTCGCGAGCGCAATCAGCTCGGCGGAGGAATCGACGCCGGTCACGCGGTATCCCCTTCGAACGAGTTCTTTCGTCACGTGTCCGGAGCCGCAACATAAATCGAGAACTCGGGCCTGCGGCGGTAAGCGTGAAAAGAACAATTTCTGCAGCGCGGGCAGGGCAGCCGGCAAATACCAATCGGCCCACAGATCGTGATACATTCCGGCGATTTCATCGTAGGAAGATGAAATTGCCATTCACTTGTCCGGGTCGTCTTTTAGCAGCTTCAGCACGAGTTGTCCGATTTCCAGAAACTGGTCGTAGCTCGAAGGCTTGCGGAAGTATCCATTCGCGCCCAGGCTCTGCACGGTGGTTCTTTCGGCAGGAGCATCCGACGACGAAACGATCAGGACCTTTGCGCCGGAACATTTGCGGCTGTGGCGGAGATACCGCAGCACCTCAGTGCCGGTGCGTTTGGGCAGATTCAAATCGAGCAGAACGAGCGCCGGGCACGCCGACTGGATGTCCCGGTCCGCGGCATCGATGAACCGCATCGCCGCTTCCCCATCCTCGACCACATGCAGCACAGCCGGAACGCGATGCAGCTCAAGAGCCTCTTGCACCAAGAGGACATCGAGGCGGTTGTCCTCGACGAGCAGAATGTGAGGTTGCTCAGCGTCACCAGCCGATTCAGGCCGGGAGTGTGAAAAAGAACGTGGCCCCTCGCCCAGGTTCGGATTCGACCCAGATACGGCCGTGATAGCGCTCCACGATGCGCTTGCAGATCGCAAGGCCGATGCCAGTGCCGGGGTACTTGGTTGCTGTATGTAGGCGTTTAAAGATTCCAAAGATACGCTCCTGATATTCAGGCTTAATGCCGATGCCGTTGTCCATTATGGAAAAGACCCAATGGTGCTCCTGCCTCCGAGCTGCCACTTGAATTTTTGGCGGCGCGTCCGATCTATACTTCAGCGCATTGCTGATCAGGTTCTGGAATAACTGCTCCAGGTGGGCCCTGGCGATGCGCACATCGGGAAGAGGGTGGTAAGCGATGTCCGCGCCAAGCTCGGCGATGCTACTGGACAGATTGGCCAGGGCTGCCTCCAGAGCTTCTGTGGCGTTTGTGCTTCCGGCCTGGTCTTTGTTCGTTGTATTACCGATTTGCGTAAAGGCAAGCAGATCATTGACAAGCGCATCCATGCGCTGGGCATTCTGTGTGACACAGCTTAGAAATTCCCGCCCTTGGGCATCCAATACGCCGCCATACCTGCGTGCAATCATCTGGCTATAAATGGCCACGTTGCGGAGCGGCTCTTTGAGGTCGTGGGATGCCGAATAAGCGAATTGCTCCAGATCGCGATTGACGCGGACTAATTCTTCATTGGCGGATTCCAGTTCGCGCTGTGTATCCCTCAATTCGGTGATATCGGTGTTGGTTCCAAACCAGCGGACAACACGCCCGGAGGCGTCGCGAATGGGAAGCGCCCGCGAGAGAAACCAGCGCCATTCCCCGTCTTTGCTACGCAGCGGAAAGGTATCCTCCCAGGGATCACCCGTTTCCCAGGCGCGGCTGACACGCTCCACCACACGTTGGAGATGGTCCGGATGATGAACCTTTTCCCATCCCCAGCCTTGCATTTCCTCGAAAGTTGTGCCGGTGTAATCGTACCAGCGCTGGTTGTACCAGAACAGCCAGCCCTTCTCGTCGGCCATCCAGGCGAGCTGCGGGATGGAATTGGCGAGCATGTGCCATTGCTGCTCGTTAGCGACAACCTGCTGGTACAGCCTGGCGTTCTCGATGGCGATGGCCGCGCGCCGCGCAATTTCTTCGGCGAGTTGCAGATCGCTCTGCGAGTACCGGCGGCCGGACTCGGCAGTTGCAAAAGTCAGACAGCCCAGAGTACGGCCGCGCACCACCATAGGCGCGACGATCAACGACTTTAGTTCGAGCTGCCGGATGAGCGCCGCATGCTCTTCGCTTTTTGCCCGCGCGGCGATGAGCGCATCCGGTATCTCCTCTATTAAGAGGGATTTACCTGACCGCAGAGCGACGAGAATCGCATTATCCTCACCGGGCGGAAAGCGCGTGGCAAGATATTCGAGCAGCCGCAGCTTTTCCTGATCCAGGTGCTTCAGGGCAACGCGCCGGACCTCTGCGTTGTCGAGAATATCGACTGCGCACCAATCGGCAAAGAATGGAACAGCCCGATCGGCGATGCTGCGCAGCGTGTCTTCGTATTCGAGCGACGACGAGATGACCTCCCCGGCTTCGGCAAGGAACGTCGCTCGTTGCGCGGAGCGCGCCGCTTCCACTTGAATCTGCTTCTGTTCGGTGTACAGATCTGCGGTGGTGAGCGCCGCCGCGGCGAGGTTTGCGAGCGCTGCTCCCAGGCGCTTCTCGGAATCCGAAAATCGATGCGGAGCGCGGTAATAGAAAACAATCGTTCCGGCCGGTTTCCCGCGGATCTGAAGAGGAATGATGAGCAAGGAACGAATGCCTTCTATTTCGTACTGTTTGCGACGATGGGCGAACGGCTCAAACGAGCAGATTTCCTCGATCGCGACGGGCTCCGCCTCCAGCAGCCCCGGGGGTACGTGAGCGTTCAGAACGGTGCGGCTATACGAATTGGACAGGCCCGTCATGGCAATCATGTCCCATTCGTCTGTTGCCTGCCTCCACCAGACTGCATAAGCATCGGCCCGGATGAGCTTCTGGCCGAGCGCAAGCAATGTATTGAGGACATCCGGTGATTCGGGGGACGAAAGCAGCCGGCTGGACGCTTCGACGAGCAGTAATAATTGCCGTTCCAGTTCAGTTTGCTGGCTTTCCTGGACGTGTGCGCTCTCCATGGGCGGTTATTTCTCATTGTGAGGCAAGGGGTTTGGAGCGGAGAGGAGGGAGGTGGGGTTTGAATTAGATGGTCAACAAAGGCAATTCAGGAGCTATGCGCCGGAGATCATCGGGGTCACTTGTAATCGCTACCTGGCCGGCCCGCCGCGCACAAATCACAACGTGCGCATCGGCAATATCTGCCGTCGCTGTCTGCGCTAATAGAAGGCCGACCATCGTCGCATCCGGCCCGTCGAGGGCGATGAGATCGGTGTCCACTTGTCGAACTAAGCGGGACAAGAGAACTTGCCTGGCTGGATTCCGAACGGCCTGCGCCAGCGCGGTGGCCGGGATTGTGATGCGCGCCCCAACTTCTTTCGCCCGTGCGAGCAGCGCCAGTATTCTGCGATCTCGCCGATCCAATGCGATTAGGCCACCGGCATCGAAGGTGATGCCATTCACGCGGCGGTCCGTTTTCTGGAGCTGCGCTTTGGCGCTTTGCCCGACAGAACCGAATCGGCCCAAGAGCGCTCTTTATTCGTGAGTGGGCCACCTGTTTTGTCTAATGCCTCGCTGAGCAGTTCCCTCCACCCCGCCGCATCATGAAGCGCAGTTACGACGGCGTGCTGAACGAAGCCTGAGATGCTGGCAGTCTGCCCGGATGCGACCAAAGCTCGGATTTCTTGCAGCCTTTCATCCTGAAGTGTGATGGTCACCTTAACGGTCGCCATACCATTCACCATACTAGCAAGAAACCCTCGCTCGCGCGCTAAAGCGGAGGTACCCTGCACGCCAGCTCAGGTTCTGCCGGTTCGCCTAAGAAAAAGCCGTGGACCTAGGGGGTTCTGGGCCGCCTTAGTTATTCCCGGGCAATGGAGATTGCACGCATTCGACCCTAAGCTCGAAATGTCATGAGATTTCTTAGCGCATTTTTATTTACTGCCGCTGCCGCTTTAGCGGCTCCTATCACGCAAGTAAAACTCATCAATGCCGGCAGTCCTGCCGTCGTCGCCCATTCGGTTACGATCGACGGCTCGACCGAAAGGAACGTGTATATCGGGCCATACACGTTGTTGATGAACGGAGAAAACCTCGCTGCTCTATGTATCGCGTTTACTGATGAGAGTCACATAAACGATAGATGGAACGCGTATATCACGCCCGTAGCCAGTTCCGATCTTAGCCATACTTATCATCCGACGTTCGAGACGGAATACGAAGAAGAGGCTTATCTGTTCAGCCAAATTATTAAACCGGGCGCCGACCGCACGGGTCTGCAGGAGGCGGCCTGGGACATCACCTCCTATGGCATCACCGATTCTTCTTACACACACCTGATTGGCGACAACGCTTACATCGATGCCGCCTTGGCCAACTACAACAAGATAGACCTAAGTGGATACAGACTCGTCTCCGATACGACGCCGCATGCAGAACAAGAGTTCCTGGTGCAGGTAGCACCGGAGCCGGGTAGCCTCGCTCTGTTCGGCGTAGCTATGGCGTTCGGCGCGGGAGCGGCAACCTGGAAACGGCGGAGGGTCGTTGTTGGATAACGGCACGGCCGATGTTCAGGCGGTCGCCTAAGCAGGCCGGACGGTGGCGCCAGGTAGGAGGTGGCACCGAGTATCCATTACGTCAGGAGGGCCCCGGCGCAGCCCGAGGGGCCGCCCCACAAGTCTTCAGCTTCCGAAGGCAGGTGGTAGGGAGGCAGTTTTCGGCTTTTTTGACCGGCTCCGAAAGTGTAGTCACAAAAGTTTAAAAAAATCTCGAAAAATTTTTTCTCCCACAGAATGAGAAATTTAGCGGGATTTTGCACGGCCCCTCGGCAGCTTGGACGTTCGTTTTCGGGGGGTGGGCGTGCTACGTTCGTATCGCTCGCGAGAACTTCGCGAGCGAGTGAGAAAAAATCGACGGCCGGGACACCGCTCCCGGCCGTTACTTTTTGGGAGGAACCAGAATGGGTGAACTGATCATGATGCCGAAGCGGAACGCGGAAGTCGCGGAGGCGGTGGAGCAGCAAGCGGCGACGGGCTCGGCGGAGCCGTCCGACATCAATTTCAGCTTGTGGAAGCGCGCCCCGAAGGAGCGGACCGCGGCGTACTTCCCGACGTATTCGACGGTGTCGAAAGCGATGCAGACTGCGCTGCGCGGCTGGGTGCGCGAGTGGTTCGCGGCGAACCCCGAAATTCTGAAGCGGCCGCACTCGGCGTATCCGATTCTGGTCTTCCAGTGCACGCACCCGTTCTCGGGCAAGCCGACCAACATTTTCACCTATGACATTCAGCAGACCGAGGCTCTGAACCGCGCGTTCTCTTCCGCGGCTTACCGGTTAGGACGCGAATTGAAGACGCTGGATACCAAGAGCTTCGCCTGGTTCACGCGTGAGTACTACTTCGCGTACCGGAGCAAAGAGGTAGTCAAGTACGTGATGAAGAACCGCCGCGCGATTTACAAGATGCTGAATGTGGAGACGGTGCTGATGGACAGCATTTTGAAATTCGCGCTAATCGATATTCCGAAGATGGGCCTGGAGGAAGCGGTGGTGGTGCTGCGGCGGGCGTTCCGGACGCAGTTGGGCCGTTTCTCCGACGAATTCGATCTGAGCCCGCGGGCGGAAGAGCTGCTGCGGATCGCGACGGACGCGCTCGCGAGCAGGCTGCCCGAGGATAACGTGGTGGCGATGCCGCTGGCAGCGTAAGGAGGGCGCGCCGCGAGAGCTTAACAACTCTGGGCGTGGTTGCCCGGGAAGTTGGGGGAAGTGGGTATGTTTTGGGGCCGCGGGATGAGGCGGCCGTTTTTGACGTAGGCGTCGCCGCGTGGGGCGAGATGGGCGATCATGCGGTTGCGCCATTCCGAGACGCGCGGCGCGGCGGAGGGCTCCGAGGCCAGGTCGTTCAGCTCGTGTGGGTCGCGCTTCAGATTGAAGAATTGCTCGCTGCCATCGTAGGCGTGATAGATGTATTTTTCGTGGCCGTCAGTGAGGGCGTTCCAGTGGTTCGCCGGGCTGTAGCAAACGCCGTGTTCCAGGTCGATATAGGGACGCCAGTTTTCCGTCTTTCCGGCGATGAGCGATAAGAGACTTTTGCCATCGAGCTTCGGATATTCGGAGACTCCAGCGGCATCCAAAAAGGTCGGCAAGACATCGCGAATTTCGACCGGCTGCGAAAGCACTTGTCCGCGAGAGGCGGAGAGCAATCCGGTGGGCCAGCGCACGAGCATCGGGATGCGCGCGGACGGTTCGTAGGCGTACGATTTGCGCCATAAGTTCTGATCGCCGGTCATATCGCCGTGATCGGAAAGAAACAGGATGAGCGTTTCGTCGAGGAGATGCCGCTTTTCGAGAGCTTCCAGAATTCGTCCGATCTGCTCATCGACGAAGCTGATGGAGCCGTAGTAGCCCTGGCGTGATGTACGGATTTCGGCGGCCCCGACATCACCGTGCCAGATGTCGTTATCCGAACCGCTGCGCGGCGCGTATTTGGCGGCCCATTTTCCGACATGCGCCGGGGGCAGATTCGCGTTCTGGTAGATGCGCCAGAAGCGCTCGGGCGGATCGTAAGGACTGTGCGGACGTTCCCAGGAAACTTTGAGAAACATTGGCTGGGGGCGAGTGTAGCTTTCGATGAAGCGGACCGCGGTTTCGCCGATCCAGGCGGTGGGATGCAAACGCTCAGGGAGCGCATAGGGACGTCCGCGGTAATCGTTCCAACCCAGGCCGGTGGCATCGGGATCGAGGTTGGGCGCCATGGACCAGAACCAACTGCGGTAATCGCTGCGGAACTCGGGCGACTCCACGCGGCCGGATTCGTCCACCAACATTTCTTCATAGCCGTGCGCATTGCGTTGCAGATGATAGTGATTTTTGCCGATGACGGCGGTGTTATAGCCGGCGTCCCGCATAGCTCGGGGCTTCTCAAACGGGTAGCGGATGGCCATGGCGATCATCTGGAGCATGCCGTGGTTCCAGGGAGAAAGGCCGGTGAGTAGCGCGGAACGGGCCGGCGTACAAGTGGGCGTGGATGAATAGGCGTGTGAAAAACGCGCGCCTTCGGCGGCGATCCGGTCGAGATTGGGTGTGCGGATGACGCGGTTGCCATCTGCCCCCAGGCAGTCGCCGCGGAACTGGTCGGCCATAAGAAGCAGGATGTGAGGTTGTGATTTTTGGGATGGTTGGGCGGAGAGGGAAGCAGCGCTGAGAGAGGCTGCCAGTTTGAGAGCGTCACGCCGGGTGGTTTGCATGAGCGATCTGTCTGTTATCCTAATCCATAAAGCGTTCTCCGCGAGGGCTTTTCTCCGGGCCTCCAAATAATTGATCCGATAGTCAATGTCATGGAATCTGACTCGAATTAAGCGCTGGTGTGCAGGCTCCGGTGTCAACCGATGCCATGGAGAAGCCTAAAGGCGCTCGGAAGGTTCCCCCCTGGATTCATAGGGGTCAATGACGGTGGTCCGGGAAAGGCTCTCGCGGAGAGCGCTTTTTGGTTTCAGCGGGCAGTGAGCTGCCCGCCTGCACGCTGAAGCGTGCGCTACATGAAATCTTAATTAATGAGGATTCTGTTTATCGGCGACATTTTCGCCTCGGGTGGCCGCGGTATTGTCGCCGAGAACCTGAACCGGCTCGTTAGCGAGTACAAGGTGGATCTGGCGATCGCGAACGCGGAAAACAGCGCGGGCGGATTCGGGATTACCCCGCTGATTGCGGAAGAGCTGCTATCGCTGGGGCTGGATGTACTGACGGGCGGCAATCACAGCTTCGATAAGCGCGAGATCCATGATTACCTGATCCGCCAGCCGCGGCTGCTGCGTCCGGCCAATTATCCGAGCGGGCTGCCGGGAAGCGGCGTATATCAGGGAGTGGCGCGCAACGGCGTGCCATATGCCGTGGTGAACCTGCAGGGGCGGGCACACATGGCGAATATCGATTGCCCGTTTCGCAAAGCGGATGAACTGCTCAATTCCCTCGATCCGGCGGTGAAAATTCGAATTGTGGATTTTCATGCGGAGCTGACGAGCGAGAAAGTGGCGATGGGCTGGTATCTGGACGGGCGCGCCACTGCGATGCTGGGCACGCACACGCACATTCCGACGGCAGATGAGCGCGTGCTTCCGGGCGGACTAGCGTATCAGACGGATACCGGGATGACCGGGCCGTATGAATCGGTGATCGGGGTCGATAAGGACATTATTCTGCGGCGGTTTCTGACGGGTTTGACCGGGAGGATGGAAGCGGCGCGGCACGGGATTGAGTTGCATGGCGCAATGATTACCGCGGATGAAAGCACGGGCAAGGCGATTCAGATTCAAAGGATCGTGTGTGTGAAGTAGATTAGCCGAGGAGTTCGCGGTAGATGCGCATGAGGTAGGCATCGGTCATTCCGGCAATGTAGTCGCACACGACACGGTGAACTGGAGCATTCGCCAAGCTCTCGCGGTAGCCCGGAGAGATGTGATCCGGGTTCTGTAGCAGAAATTCGAAAAGCTCGCCAAGCTTCGCCACGGCTCTGCTGCGCTCTTCCACGAGTTGCGCGTAGGAATAGACCTTCGCAACCAGCACCTTGCGCAACTGAACCGCGATTTGGGCGGCATCCGGAGTCAGTGTTGCCAGACGGCGATCGGCGGCCCGCACATCGGCCGTGGTTTGGACGCCAGCTTTTTCTGCTTCCTGAATAGTGCCTTGGATGAGACCGCCGATCAGCAGATTCATAATCTGGCGCTGGATCTCCCAGAAGCGGATGCGATCGGAGGCGCCGGGGAACTGCGTCTCGACGTGTTCGGCCAGTTCGGCAAAGGCCGGAAGCGCGCGCGCCAATTCTTCGATGGAGAAGAGTTCGCCGGCGAAGGCGTCGTCCAGATCGGCCGAAAGATAGGCAATCTCATCGGCCACATCCAGCAGTTGTGCTTCGAGGGCCGGGCGTTGCCCGGGAAGAAACTCCTGAAGGTCCGGTTCCGCATCGCGCGGGATTTCGCGCGAATGCTTGACGATTCCCTCGCGTACTTCGAAGGTCAGGTTCAAGCCATCGAAGCGGGCATAGCGCTGTTCCAGCACATCGACGATGCGGAGCGCGTGGCGATTGTGTTCAAAAGAATCGCCGAAGCGGCGCATTTGCCGGTCGAGTTCTTTTTCGCCCACATGGGCAAAGGGCGGATGGCCTAAATCGTGGGCAAGCGCCAGCGTCTCGGTGTATTCTTCATTGAGCCCAAGAGCCACGGCCACGGTTCGCGCGACTTGGGAGACCTCGATGGTGTGGGTAAGGCGGTTTCGGAAATGATCGGAGAAGCCGGCCGCGAACACCTGGGTTTTCCCTTCGAGGCGACGGAAGGCGCGGGAGTGAATGATGCGGTCGCGATCACGTTGGAAATCGCTTCGATAAGGATGGCGTGGTTCCGGGAATCTGCGTCCGCGCAGACTGTCTGGACCCAGTCGAAGTCGGGCCAGCATTCGTGCGGGAGCTACTGGTTCAATTGGCTGGTTAACTCGTCGACGGCGCGCGTCACGGCTGGATCCTGGGTCGGGGTCTTCAGCGATTGCAGAATACTCTTGGCCAGTTGGGGGTTGGTCTTTTCATCCAGGTGGGCCAGCAAAACCTGGGCTTGCGCCTTGGAGACGAGATCGGCCGGCTTGTTTACGAGCGATTGAAGCAAAGCGCGCGCTTCCGAGATTTTGTTCTCTCCGGCGTAGACTTGCGCCAAAGCGATTTTCGCCAGCGCCGCACTCTCGGTGTTGGAAGCGGCCACGGCCCGAAGGTCGGATTCAGCGCCCTTCAGATCGTTCTTTTGGGCCAGCAAGGTGCCCCGGTAGTATTGGGCGATATAGCCCTCGCGCGTACCGGCATCTTTATTGACGACGTTTGTAAAAGCTTTGATGGCGGCTTCGGTCTTCGCGTCCTGAGCGGGGAAGGTCTTGGCGTACTGATTGGCGGGCCCGACCTGGGCATTGGCGACCTCAAAGGCGGCCTGCAGATCCTGAACCCTGAGAGATCGCTTGTAAGACGAATACCAGAACCCCCCGCCGACCAAGACCAGCACCACGATCGCCACGATGCTCCACCGGATAAAGGCCTGACGGTGCGAGAGCGCATAACCGACAACATCGGAAACTGCGTCGCTGAATTGGTCGTGCTGGAGCTGCTCCTTTAATTCATGACGGGTCAAGACGGACTACTGCCTTTCTACTTGGTGAGCAACCAGTAGGGTAGCATACCTAGGAGCTGCAAGGAGTTAGAGCAATATATGGTCAGACTTTGAGGTCGGCTAAGTCTCGCTTTATTGCGAACTTGACGAGGCCGGCCACGTCGTGGATGTCGAGCTTGCGCATCAAACTGGAGCGATAGGTATCGACGGTTTTGGGGCTCAAAGAGAGCCGGGCAGCGATTTCCTTGGCGCGAACACCTTCCACCAGCAGAGAAAACACCTGGAATTCCCGGCTGCTGAGCGACTCCAGGGGGTCGTCCATCATGCTCCGACCGCTGGTTTCCCCGAACAGCGACATCACCTCAATTTGCGGAGAGACGTAAATGCCGCCTTGGGTGAACTGGCCGAGCGCATCGGCCATCTGCTCGGAAGAGGAGCTTTTCAGCAGGAAGCCGCAGGCCCCAGTCCGGAGCACTTCGAGCACGGTTTTGCGGTCCTTGCGAACGGAGATTACGGCGCAACGGGTGCGCAGGCCGAGGGCGCGAACCTGGCGGATTACTTCGGTGGCGGCGAGATCGGAAAGGCCCAGATCCAGAAGCGCAACGGCGGGCTGGAGGCGCTGTATTTCGGCCAAAGCAGCGGTTGCGGTACCGACCTGCGCGACGACCCGGAAGCCCGGCATCCGGCTGCAAAGAGCCGCGAGGCCTTCGCGAACGAGGGTCAACTCCTCGGCAATCAGGATATCGGTCGGAAAGCCTTCCTGGGAAGGCAAGGCCAGAGCCTGGGGCGCGGCAACGGGCACGGTAAATGAGGTCATAGTGGACACTTTGGTAACGGTCTCGCTGATAATCAGTGCCACGGACCAAGCAGTTTTCTCATGGAGCCTCAAGGAGATGGCGTGCCCCGTGCAGGGGTAGCAGGGAGTATTCTGGCAAACCGCTCCCCGACCCGCGCCTAGGGGCGTAGGTGCCCCGCACGGCTCGGTTGGGACTAGGTGAAGCTGCGGACGGCGTCGGCTTCGTCGTCGTAGACTTCGAAAACGGTATACAGCTTGGTGATTTGCAAGAGATCTTTTACGCGCTTGGAGAGGCCCACCAGCTTTAGCTGGCCGCCGTTGTTGGTCATGGTTGTGAAGCCGGAAACCATTTCGCCGATGCCGGAGCTGTCGATATAGGAGACGTCGGACAAATTCAATAACAGCTTTTTGTTCCCCTTCGCCGCCAAGTCGCGGATGGTGTCTCGAAAGGCGCTCGCTCCTTCGCCCAGAGTAATGCGTCCCGCCGCGTCGACCACGGTCACGTCGCCCACCTGGCGGGATGTGAATTTAACGCTCACTGATATGCCTCCTCTGCATTCTTCCTGACTTCCGATAATGAAACTCTACTGCGCGCCCAACGCCTTGGTCAGGCGCACTTCGGTACCGCCGCCCGGCCTGGGATGGACATCAAATTCATCCATGAACGCGCGTATCAGCAAAATACCGCGTCCGGACTGGTTGAGCAGGTTCTCCGGCGAGGTCGGATCGGGCAGGGAATTAATATCGAAGCCCTCCCCCTCGTCCCCGACTGTCACGGTCAGGACACTGCCTGCGCGCTCGACCGTGAGATGAACCTTTTTCTTCTGGCTGTAGCGGTTTCCGTGGACGACGGCGTTCACCATGCATTCGCGGATCGCCATACCAATCTGGTGCTGGTCATCCTCGTCGAAACCGAGCTTGTGCGCCTCCTCAGTAACGATCGCCTCCGCCTTGTCCACGCTTTGCAAGTTTGAATCAAGTGTTTTCTGAATTTTGTCCATCTTGCCGTTTTTTCGCCAAGCCATAGGCAGAGAGGCTGCTATGATTTCGAACATCACTGAGCCGTGAGGCCGAATCGCCCACGATAAACCACCAGGTCAACTGAAGTCAATCATAACCGTTGGGATAATTCAGTTTGTGATCTAGATGCCAGAATCTCGGCCATTCCGATTCCAGACGCGCATCCGGTTTATCGACACGGACTCGAGCGGGCGCATTCACTATACGGCGATGTTCCGGTACTTTGAATCGGCGGAAATCGAGTTCATGCGGTCGCTGGGGATCACTTATATTCAGCGCGAATACAGTTTTCCGCGTGTTCACGTGGAGTGCGATTTCATGCTGGCGCTGGTCCATGACGACGTGGTCGATATTGAAGTGACTTTGAGCAGGCTGGGGAGATCGTCCGCCACGCTGGAGTTTCAGACCTTCAAGGGTGGCGAGCTGGCGGCCAAGGGCCAGGTCGTGATTGTGTGCATGGACCGGAAGACGCAGCGAGCAACGGCGATTCCGGAGGAGTTGCGGTCACGGTTGGAGCAGGCGGCAGAAGCGGTCTGAGATAGAATCGCAGAGCTTACGCTATGCACATTCCGCTCACGCCCATTCGCTGCCTGTACCGTGGGATGGATCTTTACGGACAAAAAATGGGCGTGATCTCCGGTGAACGCCGGTACACGTATGCGCAGTTCGGGGAACGATGCGAGCGGCTGGCGGCGGGGCTGCATTCCCAAGGGATCGGCCCAGGGGATCGCGTCGCGTATCTCAGCTTCAATACCAACCAGTTACTCGAAGGCTATTATGGGGCGCCGCTGATCCGGGCGATCGTGATGCCGCTGAATGTGCGGCTGGCGCGGGACGAGATGATCGAAATTCTGAATCATGCGGAGCCGCGGATGCTGATCTTCGAGAACGATTTCGCGCCGCTGATCCAGGCTTTCCGGAAAGTTTGTCCGAGTATTGCAAGATACGTAGCGGCTGACGAGCACATGCCCGAAGCGGATATCCCATTTGGGGAATTGCTAACGCGCGGGCGTATCGAGCGGCCCGATCTGCTTTCATTTGAGGAAAATGAGATAGCCGAAGTTTTTTATACCAGTGGCAGCACGGGCCATCCCAAGGGTGTGATGCTTTCGCACCGCACGCTGTATCTGCACGCCCTGAACGCGCTGGCCAGCATTCCAGGTTCGGACAACGACGTCGAGTTACACACGATTCCTCTGTTTCATGCCAATGGCTGGGGCAAAGCACATACGACCACGATGTCCGGAGTTACCCAAGTCATGATCCGGAGGTTTGAGCCTGCACACGTACTGCGGCTTATAGAGGAAGAGCGGGTCACTACGATGTCTTTGGTTCCGGTGATGGCGAACTCACTGTTGAATTGCCCTGAACTGGGCCGGTTCAATACCGCGAGCCTGCGCGAGATCCACTTGGGCGGCGCGGCTTCCTCGCCGGAATTGATTGGCCGCATGGAACAGGCATTCGGATGCAGCGTGCTGGTTGGGTATGGATTGACTGAAACGGCACCGATTGTTACGACTTCGCGCAAGAAGGGGACGGTTCACTACGCAAGCGAATCGAGCCGGCTGTTCCGAACAGCCATGGCGGGCTGGCCCGTAGCGGGAACCGAGATCCGCGTGGTGGATTCGCATATGAATGATGTTCCACGCGATTGCGAAGCAGTAGGCGAGGTGGTGGTTCGCTCCGACAACGTCATGGAGGGGTACTACCGGGAGCCGGAAGCCACGCGCGCTGCGATGTCGGATGGCTGGTTCCATACCGGCGATATGGCGATGTGGGACCAAGAGAACTACATCCACATTGTCGATCGCAAGAAAGACATCATCATCAGCGGCGGGGAAAATATTTCGTCCATTGAGGTGGAAAAGGCGATTTTCGCGCATCCGGCGGTGTTGGAGTGCGCGGTGGTGGCGGCTCCCGATGCAAAGTGGGGCGAGGTGCCGGCCGCCATCGTGGTGCTGAAACCGGGCAAGGAACTCGACCGAGAGGAACTGGTGGAATTTCTTTGCGGGCGCGTTGCGAAGTTCAAGATGCCGCAGATTATTCAATTCGCCGAGGGCCCGCTGCCGAAGACCGGCACGGGGAAGATTTTGAAGCGCGATTTGCGCGAGGCGTTCTGGAGAGGGAAGGAGAGAAGGGTGCAGGGAGGGTAGGGGCGCGCCACGAAAACCGCTCCCTGCGGTCGCGGCTCTGTCACTTTCCTTCATCAAACGAGCTGAAGGTTTTGCCGGATTCGGCTAAGCTTTGCAGAAGCGGCGCCGGCGTCCAGAGGTCTGCCCCATGCTGCGATCTGAATTCTTCAATGCGGGCGAGAATTCGATCCAACCCGAGCGTGTCTGCGAAGAACATGGGGCCGCCACGCCAGGCCGGAAAGCCGTAGCCGTAAACGTAAGCGATATCGATATCTACGCCCCGCAGCGCGATGCCTTCTTCGAGCAAGCGGGCGCCTTCATTGATTAATGCGTAGACGCACCGGTCGACGATCTCCTGATCGGTAATGGTCCTGCGCTCGATTCCGGCCTCACGGGCGGTTTCTTCGATCAGAGCGGCCGTTTCGGGGTCGGGCGAGGGATTGCGATTCTCGTCGTAGCGCGACCAGCCGCTGCCGGTCTTCTGTCCAAAGCGGCGCAGTTGATAGAGACGGTCGGCCACGAGAGGTTTCCGAACTCCTGGCTTTTCGAAGCGCTCGTATTCCTGGCGGATCGCCCATCCAACATCGATTCCGGCCAAATCATCCATGGCAAGCGGCCCCATGGCCATGCCGAAATCGTAAAGCGCCTGATTGACCTGCTCGACCGTTGCGCCTTCCTCGACTAAAAACTGTGCTTCGCGAAGGTATGGAAAGACCATGCGATTGCCGATGAAGCCGAAGCAGTTTCCCGCGAGCACGGCGACTTTGCCGAGTTTCTTGCCGAGGGCCATGCAGGTGACGATTGCCTGCTGGCTGGTCGCTTTTCCGCGCACCACTTCGAGCAGACGCATCACGTTTGCCGGGCTGAAGAAGTGTGTTCCGATCACCATCTCCGGGCGGCTTGTGGCGGAGGCAATTTCGTCGATATCGAGGCTGGACGTATTCGAAGCCAGAATGCAGGAGGGCTTGGCTATTTTGTCGATTTCGGAGAACACCTGTTTTTTCACGCTCATGTTCTCGAACACAGCTTCGACCACGATGTCCGCTTGCCCGAAGGCGTCGTAATTGAGTTGCGGGGTGATCAACGCGAGCCGCTGATCCATGGCTGCTTGCGTTAACCGGCCGCGTGAGACGGTTCTCGCGTAATTGTTCCGGATGGTTTCCAATCCGTGATGGAGCGCTTCTTCGGTGGTGTCTTTTACAATCACCGGAATGCCAGCGTTGGCATAGGTCATCGCGATGCCTCCGCCCATGGTGCCAGCGCCGATTACGGCCGCACGCTGAATTTCACCGGGCTTGATTTCCTTCGGAATGCCGGGGATTTTGGAGACGGTGCGTTCGCCAAAAAAGACATGAATAAGAGCCTTCGCTTGATTCGAGAACAGGCACTCGTTGAATAGCTCGGCCTCGCGCGCGCAGCCTTTTTCGAAATCGAGTTGCGTGGCGGCGTGCACAGCTTCGATGGCGGCGAGGGGCGCAGTCTGGCCGCGGCGAACTTTGCTCGCGTGGCGGCGAGCCTGGTCGAAGATGGCGGAGCTTGCATCGTGCAGCTTTGCATTGCGCTCGCGCGTTCTTGGGGCAGGCTGGTTCGCTATTTCACGCGCAAACGCAATGGCTCCGCTGAGCAGGTCGCCTTCGATCAGACGATCGGCAATTCCGAGCTCGACTGCTTCGGCAGCCTTCACCGGCTCTCCGAATGCGCACATTTCGACAGCTTTCGCTACTCCGGCCAAGCGCGGAAGCCGCTGGGTTCCGCCCGCTCCGGGAATCAGGCCCAGTTTCACCTCAGGTTGGCCGACTTGTGCATCCGGCGCGATCACGCGGTAGTGGCACGACATTGCAGTTTCCAGGCCGCCGCCGAATGCGGTCCCGTGAATGGCGGCCACGACCGGTTTGGGCGAATCTTCGATGCTGCGCAGATAGGGCAATAAGCTGAGGCGGGGACGGGTGCCGGCCACGATTTTGCCGAACTCGCGAATGTCCGCGCCGGCGATGAAGGTCTGCCCCGCGCCAATGAGGACGATTGCTCGAACGGGTTTGTCGACCGCCGCCTGCTCTACTCTGGCTTGCATTCCTTCGGGGACGCCGGGACTAAGCGCATTCACCGGAGGATTGTCGATGGTGAGGATCGCGATATCATCCTGGCGCGTGTACCGCACAAGTTCAGTCATGAGAATCTCCTATAGTGATCGCATGAAGGCAAGAGAAGCCGTCGTAGTAGCCAGTTCCCGGACCGGACTGGCCAAATCCTTTCGCGGCTCATTCAATATGACACGCCCGGAAGACCTGGCCGCACATTGCATTCGGGATCTTCTGCGTAAAACCCCGCAGCTTGAGCCGGCGGAAATCGAAGACGTGATTCTGGGCTGCGCTTGTCCATATGGCGCGCAGGGAATGAACGTCGCACGGCGTGTAGCGATCCTGGCCGGACTACCGGTTTCGGTGGCCGGGACCACCGTAAACCGGTTCTGCTCGTCGGGTTTGCAGGCCATCGCCATGGCCGCGCACGAAATCATTCATGAAGGAGCGGACGTGGCAATTGGCGGCGGTGTCGAGAGCATCAGCCTGGTCGGCCGCGAGTCCGATCCGCATCCGCGCCTTTTGGAGATGAAGCCGGGCCTGTATATGCAAATGGGCGTCACCGCCGAAATAGTCGCCAAGCGCTACAGGATCAGCAGAGAGGCGCAGGACGAATACGCGCTCATCAGCCAGCAGCGCACGGCACGAGCACAACAGGAGGGATTTTTCGGGGAAGAAATTGCTCCGATGCGCGTCACGATGGCGACCGTCGATAAGAAAACGGGCGAGCGCATCGGGACGAAAGAGGTTTGCTGCGACCGCGATGAATGCAACCGGCCGGATACGACATTGGAGGGGCTGCTCGCGCTGAAGCCGTATTTCGATCCAGATAGCGGGCAAGGATCGGTCACGGCCGGGAACTCTTCGCAGCTATCGGACGGCGCCTCGGCCACGCTGCTCATGGCGCGCGAACACGCGGAGAAGCTGGGCGTGCCGTATAAGCTGATTTTTCGCGGATTTTCGGTCTCGGGATGCGAGCCGGACGAAATGGGTATCGGTCCGGTGTTTGCGGTGCCGAAGCTTTTGAAACGGCATGGGCTGAAAGTAGAGGACATTGATCTTTGGGAGTTAAACGAAGCATTCGCGGTACAGGTGGTCTATTGCCGGGACCGACTTGGGATTCCGATGGAGAAGCTGAACGTGAATGGTGGGTCGATTTCGATCGGGCATCCTTTCGGTATGACCGGATCGCGGATGACCGGCACGCTGGCGAATGAGATGGCCCGGCGCCCGGGTGCGCGGTTTGGGGTGGTGACGATGTGCGTGGGCGGGGGGCAGGGCGCGGCGGGGCTGTTTGAAGCGGCCCGGTGAGTACCCGAGTTCGCACCCGAAAAAATCTGATAATTTCGATTATCAACGGAGGACGCGATGAAACTGGTTGCATTCGTGTCTTTATTGGCGTCTGGCTTCCTGCTCTTTGCAAGGCAGGACCGGCCAGCGCCCTTGCCGTCTGATCAAGTGATCCTGACGGCGCAACAAGAGATCAAAGATGGCGCGCTGATCCGGCTGCGCGGGCATGTCCATATCTCTACCAGCACAGTCACAATCGAGGCGGATGAAGCGGACTATAACCCCATCAGCGGTTCGCTCGAGCCTCGCGGACACGTTCACGTCAGTTTGAAAAATGTGTCTCCCCATCTGAAGATCCAGGAGAACAATCCCGAGGATCTGCCTGCCAGGTTCAGGTAGTGCACTTTCCAGGCTGGTCTATTTCTGACGAAACTCGTTACCTTCTCCGGCGCCGCGTAGTCCCATTTTTCGGACCGCGAGGTCCATTGAGGTACAAGCATGCAAGTACGTGAATTGATGACCAGCAAACCGACGTGTTGTACGCCGGACACACCGTTACAGGAAGTCGCGCGCATGATGCTGCGCTGCGACTGTGGAGAGATCCCGGTAGTGGATAGCCGCGAGTCGATGCGGCCGATCGGGGCGATCACGGATCGCGATATTACGATTCGCGCCCTGGCCGAGGGGCGAAATCCGCTTGAGTTGAAAGCATCCGATTGCATGACACAGCCTTGCGTCACGGTATCGGAGAACGCATCTATAGTAGATTGCATTCATCTACTCGAAGAACATCAGATCCGGCGCATACCCGTGGTGGATGCGCGTGGAAGGTGCTGCGGCATCGTTTCTCAAGCCGACGTAGCCAGGAGAATCGACCATCATGCAGCCGAGGTATTAAAGCAGGTTTCACAGCCTGCGGAAGCGCACCGGCACGCACGGTGAACCGTCAAGCCAGTCTCGGGTTCGCTCGAGACTGGCTTCGCGTTGCAGCACGAAGGACATGCCCACCTTTGGTTGGAACAGGGCCGTGGTGTGCCGGAAAGTACCGGGTGTAAATTTCCGGCGGGCCCAGGTCTTCAATCTCCACAAATCCCAGCGCGCGCAGCTTCGAGTGGAATTGATCGCGATCAAAGTGGGTTAGCCAAGCCTCACCCAAGATCTCCACCCGCGCCGCTCTTGCTTCGAATTCCAGACGCGCCTCCGGCGAAAGCGAGTGCGGCGGATCGGCGTAATCGAACACGACGTGCGCGCTGCCCGCCAGTTCTGCGATGAAGGTCAGAGTGGACCAGATCGCTTCTTCCGTCAGATAAGGGACAACCCCGAGCCACGTAAAGAAGGTTGGTTGAGCAGTGTCGAAACCGGAATCTGCCAGACCCGCAGCCAGAGTCTGGCGTTCAAAATCGACAGGAGCGAAGGTGAGTGAATCGGGAATTGGGATAGCAGCCTCCATCAGGCGCTCGCGTTTCCAGGCTTGTGTTGCGGGATGATCGACCTCGAAGATGCGCACGTTATCGGGAACGGCCGTGCGATACGCATAGGTATCTAGACCCGCGCCCAGCACCACAACCTGGCGAACGCCGTGTTCGAGAGCAGCGGCCAGCGCATCTTCGGCAAAACGCGTCCGGACGGCAATGAACAGCCGCATCTTACGCCGGGATGGATGCTCGTTCGCGTCGCAAGCGATGGTTTCCGCATCTTGCCCCAAGATGCGCACGGCGAGCGGATCGGCAAAGATGCGGCCATTTTCGAGAACCTGGTGAGCCGCGCGATGAGCGGCCGCGGCGAAAGCGGTCCGGCTGGGTTGTCCGGTTTGCATGAACGAAGGGCATTGTAGCTTGTCGCAAAACCCGGAACACCGCTCCCTCGGGGTCGCGGCTCTGTTTAACATAAATGTTTGAGCCGCATGGTGAAACCCAACCTTTTCGTCGTCGCTCCTCCCGATCTTTATGCGCTGCGAAATCTGGCGCCTATTCGGGACCAAGCCAACATTTGCATTGGAGGCGACGAAGAAACTGTTCGGAAATGCGCCCCCAACGCGGAGATCATTCTGCATACGTCGAACCTCAGCCCCAAAGTGACTCCGCTTGGCAAGGTGTGGAAGCAAGCCGGGCAAGTGAAGTGGGTACATTGTCTTTCGGCCGGTGTGGACAAATTGCTGACGCCCGAGTTAATTGAAAGCCCGGTACCGCTGACGAATGCGAGGGGCGTGTTCAAACGATCGTTGGCAGATTTCGCGGTGCTGGGAATTCTCTATTTCTATAAACACGTACGCCGCCTCATCGAGAGCCAGCGGGCGCACAAATGGGATCCGTTCGCAGTGGAGTGGGTTCCGGAGAAGATTATGGCCGTGATCGGCTACGGCGAAATCGGGCGCGAGTGCGCCGTGCTCGCCAAAGCCATGGGACTGAAAATTTATGCCACGCGCCGGAAACCAGAGCTCTCCAACAACGATCCGGTATTGGACCGCATCTTTCCGGTCGACCAGCTCAATGCGATGCTTACTGAAGCAGACGTAGTGCTGGCGGCCGCGCCACTAACTCCCGAGACCAGGCACATGATCGGTGAGGCGGAGTTTCGCGTAATGAAGCCATCCGCGATCGTGATCAATGTCGGACGTGGCCCGGTGATCGACGAAGCGGCGCTGATTCGGGCCCTGCAGGAGAAGCGTATTGGCGGAGCGGCGCTGGACGTCTTCGAACACGAGCCGCTGCCTCCGGATCATCCGTTTTGGGACATGGAAAACGTGCTGATCTCACCGCACTGCACGGACCGGACTCACGATCCCGACTGGCTGGATTTGAGCATGCAGTGCTTTGTCGAAAATTTTCATCGTTATGTGAAAGGCGAGCCGCTTCTCAACATCGTGGATAAAAAGGCTGGGTATTGATGAATGCCGTAACAGAGGAGGCGATCACGCTCGGGGATGTTGTTGCGGCGGCCGGGCGAATTCAGGAGATCGCCAAGCGGACGCCGGTGATGACGTCACGGTTGTTCGACGCGGCCGCGGGAGCGCAAACGTATTTCAAATGCGAGAATCTCCAGCGCGGGGGATCGTTTAAGCTGCGCGGGGCGCTGAATTTCTTAATGTCGCTCGGCGTGGAGGGGCGCAAGCGCGGCGTGGTGACGTTTTCCTCCGGGAATCACGCGCAGGCGGTCGCTATCGCGGCGGAGCATCTGGGAGTAGCGGCGACGATTGTGATGCCGGCCGATGCGCCGAAGGCGAAGATCGAATCGACGAAAGCTCACGGACCGCAAATCGTGTTCTACGATCGGCTGCGGGAGAACCGGGAAACAATTGCGCGCGGGATTGCGGAGACAACCGGCGCAGTGGTGCTTCCGCCCTACGATCATCCCTGGATTGTGGCAGGACAAGGAACAACCGCGCGCGAACTGCTGGAAGAAGTGCCGGATCTGGATACGATCGTCGTGCCCTTGGGCGGCGGCGGGCTGCTGTCCGGGACCCTGATCACAGCAAAGGCGTTGAAGCCGAACATCCGCGTTTTCGGAGTGGAGCCCGAAAGCGGAAATGACTGGTTTCTTTCGTTGCAACGCGGGGAACGGGTCGAGATCCCGGTGCCGCCGACGATGGCCGACGGGCTGCGAACCACGATTCCGGGAAAGGTGACATTCCCTATCGTTCAGTCGCTGTGCGACGGCGTGCTGCTGGTGTCCGAAGAAGAGATCAAAGCAACGATGCGATTTCTGCTGACGCGGCTGAAACTGTCGGTGGAACCTAGCGGCGCGGTGGCGGCAGCGGCGTTGCTGCATGGGAAGTTACTGGGCGAAACAGGCAAAGCCGGCGTGATTCTTTCGGGTGGGAATATAGATTTGGATGTGTTGTCCGCGATCTGCAAGGAAACCTCTCCCTCACGGTCGGGGTTCTGCTCGTGAGTCGTAATCCCTGGCAGACGAAATCTTCGCGTACGGTTTACCGGAATTCCTGGATTCGCGTTCGCGAAGATCAGGTGATCCGGCCGGATGGCGGGCCGGGCATCTATGGGGTCATCGAGATCCGGCCTTCGATCGGCGTCGTGGCAATCAACGAGCGCGATGAAGTGGTGCTGGTAGGCCAATGGCGATATACGGTGAACCGCTATTCGTGGGAGATTCCACGCGGCGGTTCTCATCCCGGCGAAACCGATATGCTGCAAGTGGCGCGCCGCGAACTGGCCGAAGAAGCGGGAGTGTGCGCGAAAATTTGGAAAGCGCTCGGCCCGGTGGATGTGTGCAATGGCGTGGCCGACGACGTTCAAAGCCTGTTTCTGGCGACCGATCTTTCGTCCACGGAGCGCAAATTGGACCCGGAAGAAGATATTCGTGTCGAGTGGAAGCCGTTTGCAGAGGCGGTCGAAATGGCCCTGGACGGGAGAATTACCGAAGTGTGTAGCGTCGCGGCGATTTTACGCGTCGCCTTCATGCGAAATAGTAGGAGATAGATGGATTTTCGAAGCAGCGCCTCGCGGCAATGGTTTTCGCGCTTCGCGTGGGGCGTGCTGGCCTACAACATTCCCGTAATCCTGTGGGGCGCTTATGTGCGCGTCTCCTTTTCCGGAGATGGATGCGGAGACCACTGGCCTTTCTGCAATGGGCAGGTGATTCCGCATCACATGGCCGCTCCCATGGCCATTGAGTTCACCCATCGCCTGATGACCAGCGTGGATTCATTTGCAGTGATCGCGATGTGTATCTGGGCATTCCTGGCGTATCCGAAGAAGCACCGGGTGCGCCTGTATTCGATTCTGTCGCTCGTATTTTTACTGATTGAGGCGCTGCTTGGGGCCGGGCTTGTTTTGCTGCGTTACGTAGCCCGAGATCAATCCGCGGGGCGGGCGGGGTATCTTTCCGCGCATCTGACGAACACGATGCTGCTGTTGGCGGCCCTGACCGCCACCGCCTGGCTCGCCTACCGGCGCAGCGATAGTGCATTCCGCTGGCGCAATGTGCCACCGGCGTTATCGGGGGCGCTTTTAGTAACAATTTTTGTCAGCATCACGGGCGCAATTGCAGCATTGGGAGACACGCTATTTCCGGCCGCATCGCTCGCCGCGGGCATGCGCCAGGATTTTGCGGCCGCGTCGAGCGTCCTGCTGCGGCTACGAATGCTGCATCCTGTGATCGCCGTGTTGGGATCTGCGTACCTGATTTGGGTTGCGGCGAAGGCGCTACGGGGGGCGCACGCCGCGGCGGCGCGTGTTCTAACGCTTACGATCTTTCAGGTAGCCGCGGGAACCATCAACATTGCGCTGCTCGCTCCCGTGTGGATGCAGCTTTTTCATCTGATGGTGGCGGATCTGGTCTGGATCTCGGTGGTGCTGCTGGCGATGGAACGGACTGTGTATCGTGGCGCTCGCGCAGACCGCGAGCCAATCCTTTATAAAGCTGGAGAGAATTTATATGCAGAGCACAACGGTTGAAGAGCGCACCACTGGTTTGGCGCCCGCCGAAATTGAAAGCGCCGTTCAGGAAGAGCTGCGCAATACGCTGTTCATTGACGTCCACACGCATCTGTTCATGCCCTCCCTGGGCAAGTTGGGGCTCTGGGGGATTGACGAGCTGCTGACGTATCACTATTTAGAGGCCGAATTGTTCCGGTCTTCCAAGGTGAAGCCGCCGGAGTACTTTGCGCTTAACAAACAGGGCAAAGCCGATCTGATTTGGCGCACGCTCTTCGTGGAGAATCCGCCGGTGTCGGAGTCCACGCGTGGGGTGGTGGCGGTGCTTGACGCCCTCGGGTTGGATACGCGCGTCAATGACCTGAAGCAGGCGCGCGAGTTCTTCGGCAAACAGCAGCTCACGTCGCATATCCGGCAGGTGTTGAAATTAGCGGGCATCAGCGAAGTGGTGATGACGAACGATCCGCTCGATCCTGAAGAAGGGCCACTGTGGGAGCAGAATCCCGAACCTGACCGCCAGTTCCGCGCCGTTCTGCGTCTCGATCGCATCCTGAATAAATGGCCGGAGCACTGGCAGGTTATCAAGAGCCAGGGCTATAAAGTGGAGAGCAACATTACAGCGGAGACGATTTCCGAGGTGCGGCGTTATCTGGCCGATTGGTGCAAGCGCATGAAGCCGGTGTATATGGCGTGTTCGCTGCCGGACACGTTTCAGTATCCGGAGGACAGCGTCCGCGGCAAACTGCTGAAGGACGCAGTCATTCCCTCGTGCCGCGAGCACAACATACCGCTTTCGCTGATGCTCGGCGTGCGCTATCAGGTGAACCCGGCGATCCGGCTGGCAGGAGACGCGGTCGGCAAGGCGGACCTGCGCGCGTTAGAGCACATTTGCGCCTCATTCCCGGAAAACCGTTTTCTGGTCAGTGTGCTGAGCCGGGAAAATCAGCACGAGTTGTGCGTCTACACGAGAAAGTTCGCGAATCTGCTGCCATTCGGCTGCTGGTGGTTCCTGAATCAGCCATCGATTGTCGAAGAGATCACGCGGGAACGGATGGAAATGGTCGGGACTACCTTCATTCCACAACATTCGGATGCACGCGTGCTGGAACAAGTCATTTACAAATGGCGGAATACCCGCAGAACCATGGCGCCGCTCTTTGCAAACACTTACAAGTTACTAGCCGAAGATGGTTGGCCGGTGACACGCGGCGACATTCAGCAGGACATCACACGTCTGTTCCGAACGAATTTCGAACGGTGGATCGATTCCAGCCGGCCGGCCCTGCGCACAAAGCCATACGAGCACACCTAAGAGTCCTACAAAGGACCAAGCCATTAAGTCGTAGATAACAAATTCAGCGATTGGTGACATATGATTTGCTCTTCATGTTGCTGGTAGTGAGGAAGATTTCAGTGTGAGGGCAAAGCGGGGATTAGTAGTCAAGGGGCTGTAATGTTTTGGTAAAAGCCCGGAGGAGAGGTGGAATACTAAATTGGCTTCACCACTACTGGGCGCGGTTCTTCTTGCCGGCAAGGTTCCGTATCAATAACACCAGTCTCCAAATGCGCTCATCTTGGAAATGCGACCCGGGCATTCCGGTGAAGCGTATCCCGTTTTTGATGATGTAGAACATTTCCCCATCGCTGAGCCTCTGTATGTGCCGTGATCGCAGGTCGGGCACTTCGGGCGACAGGCCTCTCGCTATCTCGGTGCCAGCGGCGTCGGTGGCATGACAAGGAGCGCAATGGTCCGAAAAATCTTTCGCTGCCTCGGTCAGCGCATCGGGGTTGGGTTTGATGGGATTTTTGGTGTTCTTTGCGGCTGCTGGAATTGAGATGCGCAGAGCGTGATTCGCAATGACATACTCCAGCTTGCCTGGTTTGTTGCGGGCGCTCAAGCCTTCTGACCGGAGGAACACCTAACAGATCACCCCAGCTATCAGCACGAGAGTGATCGCTGTGGCGGCAACGACTTTAGCAGTTCTCATGTTGGCGCTGAATCAAGACATGCTAGTGTGTATCCGGTCGGGAAGATTCAGTGTTCTGCGATCCAAAGGTTAGGCTTCGTAAGTATTGAATGAGATCGCTCTTCTCACCGCTGGTTAATCCTAGCGAAAGGCAACTGTTGTAGTGATCGACGACATTCGCCAACGTAGCGAAGCGCCCATCGTGATAGAACCCGCCTTTCGAATGCGTAAATAGCGCTCCGATGGGCGAGGTCCGGTACCGGTGGTCCGGAGCGCGATCGGCCTGGAAGCTGTCGATGCAAACTTCGTCCGGAGTGTGCAGATTCCAGCCAGGGTCGCTCCAGAGAGGCTCCACATGGCAGTTGTTGCATTGCGCCTTCCCGCTGAAGAGCTCGTCGCCACGAGCGGCAGCCGCCGGATCGAAACTGCCCGCGGGAGGCTTCGGGGAAGGAAGCGCGAGTTGATAGAACTGCAGAGCCTGAAGCTTCGAAGTAATCAGGTCGTCATCGGGGCTGATATGTTGCCCGTTCGGAAGCCGCAGATCTCCGAAGCCGTTGGCTGCCGCGATTGGGAACTGCCCGGGTCATTCAGCCGCGGGTCCCAGAAGCGGCCTTTTCCGTGCATTTCCAGAGTGGCGACGAACGCGTTCCAGTGAGGAATCGATCCCCAACCGGTCCAGGTATGGAGGTTCACTCCACCGAGTCCGAAGGCGGGTGGAATCAGCGTGGCTCCAGGTACATTTGTTCCGGTGACGACGCCGTCCGTGACTTGCCGCGGATTGACGGCTTTGCCATCCAGGAATAATTCAGCATCAAATTTTCCCGGACCCCAACTGTTGAGCACGTTTCGTACAGTTGCTTGAGTTAGCGGCTGAACGGTGGATAAGAGATTCGCAACAGAGCTGAGATCCGGTGCGAGCGCGATAATTGCGCCGATGTTCAAATCACGGTTGGGCCAGCCGTCCAAGCGGTGCCCTATACAGCCCGTGCCCGGGTTGGGATGAACTACATCAGCGCAGAACTCGGGATGCGAATTGTCGACAGTGGAGTGGCACAACGCGCACTGAACACCGATAGAAGTGAGAGCTCCCGCCGAATTGAAGGACCCGGTGAGGCCCACGACCGCATTCAATTTGAGCAGCCCGACAGTAACTGCCGGATCATCGAGATTGACCTTTCCGCGCTGAAGCTGCTGGAAGAGGTCCGGCGGCAGGGCATCCACGTCCACCTTAAACCCGACGGAGAGGGCTGATTTCGGACTAACGCCAGGCCCCACTCCGCCGAGTGCGGATCCCTCGATCGCCTGGTGCAGTTTAAGCGCATCCCCCCAAAACGCCTGATCACCAAACGTATCGAACCGGGCGGCTCGCCTGCTTTATTTAAATCGCACCTCGTTCGCTGGTATATATCGAACGAATGAGGCCGGCGAGTTCAATGTCCCATACGGCGGCGGCGATCGAACGCCTGAAGTACTTGTCACAAGCCCTATGCTCGAGAAGGCATCGTCCGTTCTCAAGACTGCGAGACTAATTCACAGTGACGTCGAGCCGATACTGGACAAAGCGGGGAAAGGTGATGTTGTTTACTGCGACCCCACATACACGGTAGCTCACGAAAACAATGGATTCGTGAGGTACAACGAGAGAAACTTCTCATGGCAGGACCAAGAGAGGCTTAGAAGTGCAAGTCACGCCGCCGCCCACCGCGGTGCGGTCGTGCTTATCTCGAACGCCCATCATAGTTGTATCAGGCGCTTGTACGAGCCAGCGAAATTCAAAACGCTACATCGCATCAGCACAATTAGCCGCGACCCGAACAAGCGTCGTGCCATTAGCGAATACCTCATTGTGCTGTGCCCGGACGGGTATGAATAACGTCATCCCAGCGGCACCTTCGACGTTGCACAAGCAAGGTGAATACTCCCGAGAAACGCGCTTAGGTCCGGCTTGGGTCCTGCACAATTGGAAACCGTCCCATGTGTTGTCGGGCCGGGGATGGTAATGCAGATAAGGCAATAAGGCCGTTTCAATACTTGGTGCATGACATACCTCCCAGGGGATGCTGCCGTCAAGAAAACTCGATAACCTCAAGCACCGGAAATGCTCGCCCGCGTCGCTAGCAGTTCAGCCATTCCGAACGACTCGCCGCAGGTAATGTAGCGAGCCCGGCAGAGCGCATTTGTGCAATTTTGCCTTACTATGTGCCTACACATTTGTCGTGAGGAGGAGGTACGTACTTTGAACAGTGCGCCGCCGATCGATAAGCGACTTTTCACTGTTGTGGAAGCAAGCCGATATCTGGCAATCTCCGCAACCACGCTTTATCACTGGGTGTCGCGTCGGCAGATTCCAGTCGTGCGACTGAGACGTAAAGCTGTGAGATTGGACAGACAGGTCTTGGACAAGCTCATCGAAACTTCTACGATGAGGACGGCAAAGGAGGCGAAAAAAGATCGGACTCTACAAGCGCGGCAAGATTTGGTGGCTGAGCTTTTCTCATCAAGGCCGCCGGGTCAGTAAAAGCAGCGAGTTCACCGATCGACGCTCAGCCGAGAAGTGGGCAGCCTCATATAGAGCAGCCGTTCATGAATTTCGCACCAATCCGTTTAACGCCGACTGCACGTTGGAAGAAGCCTTTGCGCGCTATATCACGCTACACATCAAGCCCAACCGACCTGCCAGCCTGGAGAAAACGGAGGTAGTGAAGCGGTACTGCTACCGGCATTTCGGGTCCGCGATGAAGCTTTCCACGCTCCGGCCGCGGACGGATGAATACAAAGCCTGGCGCCGACAGACAGTTTCCGCGGCAACGGTCAATCGCGAAATTACTGTTTTACACGCGGTGTGCCGAAAAGCCGTTGAGTGGCAAATGATGGCTCGCGATCCTTTGGCCGGCTACAAACTTGAAAACGCTGATAACAGGCGGACACGATTCATCGAGGACACTGAGTTCTATCGCTTGCTAACCAATTCTCACTCGGATCTGGCTCCGATACTGATGATGGCGCGCTACACCGGCATGCGCCTGGGAGAAATACTTCACCTATGCTGGGCGGACATCGATATTAAACGGGGATTTGCCCACCTGCGGCAAACGAAATCGGGCGAAAGCCGCATCGTGCCGCTCTCGACTGAAATTGTTCAAATGCTCTCGAATACGCTCCTGAGCGCGCGACAGGGATATATCTTCCGGCATGTCAGCCAAGATCCCATCCGAGCGATTAAGGTGCCGTCCGATGGTAGCGTGGCGCTCAAGCGCGACGGCTGGTTCAAGGAGGAGTTCGACAAGGCGGTATGCCGGGCGGAGTTGACAGACTTCCGCTTTCACGATCTTCGGCATACCTGGGCAAGTCACGCGGCCATGCGTGGCGTGGACATGCAAACGATTGCCACCGTGCTCGGGCACAAGACGATTCGCATGACACAGCGCTACAGTCACTTGTCCTCCGCCCATCTGAAGGCGTCTGTCGAGCTGGCCGCGCCCCGGCAGCGTCTGACCGCTACAAAACCGCTACAATCGACCTCCAGCATCCCCGAAAATGACACCCCGCGAGAGAGCAAAAGCCCTCCATTTCTGGAGGGGTTTTTGAAAATCTGCCCCCAACGGGAATCGAACCCGTCCCCTGGCCTTGAAAGAGGGAGTCCGGACGAGGCAGATTCTGGCCTAGAATGCATTTCTCGACGGAAATATGACCCAACGGCGAACTAGCGTGTTGTCCATTTTGGCCCAATTTAGCCCATTTTCCGCAAGCGACCGCTACAAAAACGCTACACTGGCTCCCGGCTTTTAGCCGATGGCAATCGAGGCTGGAGGACAGGCCTTGAAGGCGATGCGACGTAATGGTAAAAAATGGTGTTGCTGCAAGATCCGATCCATCACGGACACCGATACGATGAGAGGAGCGTAGCCATGACCATACAAATACAGCTCGCGCCAAGCGCGGAATCAACAGTAGCAGAGCTGGCTCGCATGAAAGGGTTGCCTCTGAACGAATATGTTCAGGGTCTTCTGGAATCTCTCGCAATTCCTACCCTTCCAGTGCCTAATGAGAAGGCGTCTGAAGACGCGGCCGACGCTCTTCGTGATTGGGCTAGCCAGTTTCCCTACAGACGAGTGACATCGCTCCCCGACCAAGCTATCAGCCGCGAGAATATTTATCGCCGTGCCGGAAACCAATGATTCCTGAGGATTGCCTGATAGCAATATACCCGTCCGGACAAATTGCATTGAACCATCTGAATAGAACGGAGCAAGAATAATGACAACGAGGCAAGAGTTACATCACGCGATTGATCAACTAAGTGAAGAACAGGTACAAAAAGTCATCCAGATTGTGGAAGTCATCCAAGTTGATCCCTCTCAGACCCATGACACAATCGACTTGGCGCGCTACAACGGTGTTCTGCGGTTGACGGAAGACCCGCTCGCTTACCAGGAACGCATGCGTAACGAGTGGTTGTGAGAAGATTGCTCGATACGAATGCTGTTCTCTATCTGCTAGGCGGCCGGCTAGCAGCGCCGCTACCACCAGGCGAGTATTTGATTTCTGTCATCACCGAAATGGAGCTGCTTTCCTACCCTTCACTCGATTCTCGTAGCGAAAAGCAGATCACAGATTTTCTAACCGAGGTGGCTGTCATTGGCCTGACACGCGATGTGGAAGAGCGAGCAATCCAATTGCGCCAACAAGAGCACCTAAAACTCCCTGATGCAATTGTGGCTGCAACAGCACTGGTCTTCGACGCGGAACTGCTGACGAACGATAAGAAACTTCATCGGGTGCAGGGCCTAAAACTTCGTGAACTTGCGGTTCGTGAGAATCCGCTCGGGAGCAGCTGACGTCTGCCGACACAGGCCGTCAGGATCAGCCACCCATTTCGTTCCAGATTCTGTACGCCTCGATCCATTCGGCGCCTTTGGGTGGCTTTCCTTCCCACTCAAGGGTTGTCACTTCGGCTCGATATTTCCTGCCATTGCGCCGGCAGAGAGCGTAGATCACCGGGTTACGGACCCTCTGGCGACGAGGGGAGGTGATCGCCTGCGAGTCCGAACGCTATACGTCAGGATTTTGCCCGGACTAACGCATAGAGCAGCACTCCTCCAGCAGCGTGCGTTGGCCCGCTTATGAATAGCAGAATCCCCAACAGTGATGTGGTCGCGCACGAAGCGGCCCATCTGCTGCACCTTCTCAAGTCAGAGCGCTTTGGGCTGCGCGCGGGTCAAGCGCGGCTAGCAACGTTTTGTCGGTGTTGAATTTGTCCACCGGGAGCTATTCGCTTACTCCTGTAAAGCTAATAGCCGCATCCTTGAGCACGGAGTGAACAAGGATCGTGTGGGCTTCACCGAGAGCATCTGCAAAACAGGACTCACTTTCGCCATGGCCAAGAAACGCCGGAAATTGCGCAGACGGAAGATCGAGCAGATGATCGATGAAGCAACGGTTGATTCCTATGAGGACTCCGAGTAGGCAATGGGATTTGAGGTGATGATGGGGGATAACATACCGTGTCCGTTCAAAGCGTTGATTGTTGGCGAGCCAGTGACCGTCGAAAGTTTCGAGTCCGATGGTGACTTCGCATTATCACGCTGAAACAGCCTTATGCACAGTACCGGCCATTCTACACATTAAAACTTCAGCCGCTGAAGTATTTGAAAGGTAGCGATCGAGACCGCTGGTCAAATTTATCAAGGTGCAAAATTGCACGCCGTATCGCCCTGTAGTCATCGAGAGGCACGCTGACCGATGATCCAGCGTCTTCCAAATCAAGCAGTTTGTCCGGCGCCTTGGTGGTTGTCAAAAGGTCCACGCAACAGCCATAGTCGAGCTTAAATACATCGTAACGGACACTCGGCTCGTCGTGACCTGAAACGCTTCGCTTAATGACGTGGAGTAGCCTAGCATCAAATAAAGCATCGATGAGTGCATTGCGCGTATTGGATCGAAGCAGAAAGGCCCTCGCTCGCCTGTGCGCGATCACCTCGTCGATTATCCCATGTAAGAGTTCTTCGGCTTCCGAGTTGGAACGAACAGCACCTTCCTTATCTCGTTGAAACCACGTCCGGGCTGCAACGCGCACAGTCGGAATGGAGATCTTGTCGTTTAAGCTCCTCTGTGCGGCAATAGAAAGGACGTTGAATGCGTCGCGGGGGACTCCCTCGGCAGCGCGAACAAAATCATCGAAGGCGTTGCGCTGTGTAAACGCCGCTTGGATCAGCTCTTCGGCATCTCTAAAAACGGGCTTCTCGATCTGCTCCGAGCTGTAGTGTTTGAACAGCAGTTGCTGAAAAAATTCAATGGCTCTGTCCGCGTTATTATCAAAGACCATGTAGTCGTCAAAGGTCTACGTCCGCAGAAGCGTCTGCACCGATCTCGATTCCCGTATAGTCGCTCGGAGACCCGATCTTGAAATTAGAACGTTGCTCGATATCGGCAATTTTTACGGTCAGCCCGGATATTGGAAACATCGCCCGGCGGATTAGGTCAGCCAAATAGGGCTGGAGGTCCAGCGGGATTGTACTCCATTCATCCAGAACAACGAGAAGCCGCGCTGGCTTTATTGCCTTCACCAACTCTCCTAGCGTCTTACTTACGCTCCCGAAGTGAACTCGATATCTGACCTGACCAGATTGTTCCAACTTACTTTCGGTTTCGGATGAGCTCTTCTGAGTTCCACTGGACCATAAAGCAAGACCCAGTAAGAACCGATTTGCAACCACGTCTAGCGCTTTCCTTCGCAGTTACGAGTCGCGCATCGATGCCAGCGCCGAGTACCATGAACGATTGCGAACGCTTCCACCGGCTAAGCTGAAGAAATTTGAAAAAGGCCAGGCGCTGCCCTTTATTGGCTACAGCTTGGTTCAGTGGGTGTCGCGTGAGAGCGAGCTGTGGCAGGAATTGAGCACTTCCAGCCAAGCCTTGCAGGAGGACTTTGGCCGCGAAGGAATCGAACCCTACTTCTACTTCCTGCCCGGCGGCACGTTCCATGCGGCTGTCCAAGATGTGCTCCTTGGCGCACCGCCCAGCAAAGAGCACCTGACGCAGGCGGTATGCTCCGCGTTTGATCGGATACAGGCGCTGCGAAAGGAACCACCCAGAATGGAGGCTGAAGACCTCACATTTATGGGAGAGAGCTCTTTCGCTGCGATTCTGCCTCCTGTTAATCACGAGAGCCTCTCGACAGTATTCGAGATGCGGGCGGTCGTGGCAGAAGAGCTAGAACGTTATCGGATTCCCTTTACACGTCTTGAGCCGTCTGATTTCTTCGGTCACATTACGTTGGCGTACCCCGTTAGTGATTTGCCGGCTGAGGTGTATGGGAAAGCGAAAGCATTGATACGAGCGCGCTCCCGAGAGGCGGGGCTTATAGGCGAGCTGGTCTTTGATGAGATCCAGTTGCGGCGGTTCGACAGTATGGTGGATTGGAGCGAGCCACTGGAAACGCTCCGCTGGTTGTAGATCATTAAGAAGTAGAGGACTGTAAATGGTGCGGTACGACTCCGAGATCCCTGACTACTATGGCCAGCTTCTTCAGCAATACAGCTTGGCGAAGTCTATGGCAGACCGCTACGAGAAGGAAATTTATATCCTGAGAGAGGCGCTGACGCAAGTGCGCGAAATATGTCTGGGGTCAGTCGAGGAGCCGGAGCAATGCCGGGCGGCCATTCAGCAAGTCAAAGAAGCTGTCCGGCAAGCGCTTGAAGTTTGGGCAACGCTCGAGCACCATTCACAGCTGAAGTCTCTGGGGGACTCGTGGCCATAAAACCATGGCCACCCGGTGTCTTGCCGATATTCGACAAGCTGCTCCGCCAACGATCTGCTGGGAGGATACCCGAAATGCTCAGCATGAGGCGCAGGTCATCCAGCGTAAAAGCGAGAAACCAGCGCGCGCACCAACGACGGTAAGAGCGCCACATCGAAAATCGAGCGGTATGAAGCGGGGATTGAGACGTATTCTGGAGAAGCGCCGCGAGCAGCAAGTCCTGATTAACCATCTAAAATCGACCGGCAGCACGTAGGAGACCGTGAATAGGAGCAATTATCCGCTTATGAAGATGTGTCGCGGATCGCGGCGTCTGCTTTGGATCTCGATGGACGCGAATACGGAACGGCCATCAACACCGATACCTACCCGCCAGCGAGCGCAAGCGAAGGAAATTTTCGCATGTACATTCGAAAGCTGATCGCCGGCGATGACGAGAAATGATGATACGAGCCCAGCCCCGAGGATCGGACTGGAATGGTTGGGAATACGGCAGGCGACCGAGTACGCGTGCGTCTCTGAGCGGACGCTGCGTAGCTGGATTCATTCGCCTGTGGAGCCCTTGCCGGCAGTAACCGTTGATCTGGATGCAATTGTAAACGACGCGTTGCGAGGAGTATCGCATGGGCGTAAAGGTTCGAAGGCCCAAGGGCCACAAGTCCTGGTGCGTGGTCATTGACCACGCAGGTCAGCGTCGCACCAAAGCCATCGGTACTCGCGAAGCGGCCGAACGAGTGAAGCGCGAAGTCGAAGCCCGATTAACTTTGGGCGACCTCGGTGTCTTGGGATCGCCGGAGCGAGCGCTACCGAGGTTACGCGAGTATGCCGGGACGTGGCACGACGGCGTGGGCACGAGTGCAAGCCCAGCAAGCCGGGTTTTACGGCCAGTATCTCCGGCTCTACGTTTTACCGAGATTCGGCGAATTCCCGCTCGACAGTGTTTCCCGCCAGGAGGACAAGCAATTCATCTCCGACTTGCGGGCGCGAGGACTGTCGAAAAACGCCATTCGCTGGGCCGTCACCACATTGCGAGCCGTGCTCAGCGCGGCACAAGAGGATCGGCTTATCCAAGACAATCCCGCGCGTGGCCTCGGCCGGTTCGTGAAATCCGAGGAGGCGGAACGAGAGGCTACATCGCTCACCCCCCATCAGGTCGAGAGTCTTCTCGGCACTGCGGAAAACGATCTCAGTCTACGTGGTTACGCCCTCATCTTGACAGCATTGCGCGCCGGCCTGCGCGAAGGCGAGCTTGCCGGTGTGCGGTGGATGGATCTTCATTTCGGGGAAGATGAGCGTGCATCAGCCCGGTACCTTTTGGTGCAGCGCAGTTATGATCGGCGCTGGTCGCGCAAGATGCTCACCACCAAGAGCAAGAAGCCTCGCCGGGTCGACATGAGCCGTGAACTGCGCGCCGTTCTCCTAAAATTGCGCGCCGAACGCTTGTCCGCTGCGCGTCTCGAAGGGAAAGCAGATATCTCGGAGGAGTTGGTGTTCCCCTCAGAAGCGGGTACGCCCCTGGAGATGAACAACTTCTACGCCCGCGTTTTCAAGCCTCTGGTTGCGCGAGTCGGGATCGGAAAGATTCGGTTCCATGATCTCCGCCACACATTCGGCAGCCTCTTAATCCAAGTCGGCGCTTCCCTGGCCTATGTGCGGGATCGCATGGGCCACAGTTCGATTCAGGTAACCGTGGATGTGTACGGGCACCTTATTCCGGGCGCGAATATCGGGTTCGTAGACAAATTAGACTCGCCTCGGCAAGCGCAACAATCCGCAATACAGCCGCAACAAAGCGTTCAGGATGATTTAGGGAAAAGCCAGGAAGTTCTTCGGAATCAATGGCTGGGAGGCAGGGACTCGAACCCCGATACGCAGATCCAGAGTTTTTTGCAGGCCCAAGCGGATCAACAGAATCAGCAACTTAGCTCAGCAGACTGCGGAGGAGTCCGGCCGAATCCGCAATACAGCCGCAATAAAGAGCAGCAGGCATGGCACCGGGTGAACGGTTTCGACTCCGAGGAGGATACGCTACCGTAGCCCATCTGATCTGAACTGTGTCTAAACGAAGCAAGAGGCGCAATGAACCAGAACGACATGGATCGATATTTTTGGCGCACCAGCCAGCGCTGGAGTGGAGGCGGACGCCCCACGACAAATCGTTTGGTCCGCGTCGGTTCTACGCGATTTTGGCTGTTCTCGGCTGCTCTTATCTCGATCTTCTTAACAGGGCTACTAGCAATTGGTGTCGGCAGATGAGCGGTTCAGTCGTCCACGCAAAGAGCCCTGCTATTGAAGTTTGGTAATCAGATATTGGACGTTAAAGGTTAAGAGGGCAACAGCTTCAGGACTGAGGGTCTTTCCGGTCTGGGCGCTTACTTCATTGAGGAACGCATTCAAAACATTTGTCGCTGTCGCCTTATCGCTGCGGGCGAGAGCGGCACTGGCCACATTCAATTTTACGTCCAGACTTGTGACAATTCCAGCACCTGAAATCCAACCCTGTTCCGCGGCCTGTTCTTTGTAGGATTGGATCGTTTTGAGGAAATCTGCGGCTACAAAGTTCAGTGGGGGCGCCACGGGCGCGATTGTAAGGCCCTTTTGTGATAGCCGGTGCCTCGGCAGCTTCCAAATCGGCCTTGTAACGATCGAAATCGGCAGCGTCTCCGGAGGGCGGTACGACATTGAGTGTCGTCACATCTATGTAAGGCTCCGCAGTGAAAGTTCTCGGTCCAGGCAAGCCGTGAGTGTATACTTGAAACCCTGTAAGGCTTTGTCCCGGATCAATGGAACCATCAACTGCCCCCATAGGATTCTTCCGTCCACCGAAGGGGTGACCATCCATCCTGCCGGTGCTGATGCGACTACGCCAACTGCAGGAACAAAGTGCTTGCTCTGCTGAATCGCTGGCGCGACGGCAGGTGAAAATCCGTTACTCACAGTGGGAAGATCATCCGTCGCTAGCGTTTGTGTACCGGGTCCCTGACTCACATCCAAGCCGATCATAATAACGGAATCCGTATTGGAGCTCGGATTGGAAACTGCATATTGAAATAATAACTGGCCAGGGATTTGTTGCTGGACAGATGCTTGGACCTTCACCCCAGTTACCGTCGGCAGCTGCTGCCCATCCAGTCCGAGAGGAGCAGCAATCGGCAAGGCGAGCAAAAATGCGGTTAGAACGAAAAGTTTACGGTCGTAACTCATAGTGAATGACCGGCTCCGCGACAGGCAGCATACCGAAACTACTCGCCAGAAGATAAAGACATTTCTTTTGGCTTGGGTCATTCCGGCACCATTGACGTCCACGCTATGCCCTGTCTGGTGCAGGGCATGCGGGATGTCCCAATCGCCATCGTTATTGATATCAAAAATTCATTTGGCGTCCTTGCTTTACCAACTGGACGGCATTGCCGGCGGCGGGATCCTTATCCTTCGATTGATTCTCGTCTTCCTGCACGATGAGTCCGACGAGGACGATGACCAGCAGGCACGACATGCTCCATCTCATATATGCGCAACCCCTTTCTGCTAACTAGAGTTGGAGGCTGCCGAAAGGTGGAGGCTGATGTGTAAAAGAGTCGTAAAGAAATTGCGGGCTCAGTGAGCTAGCCCTGGATGGCAAGGACAAAATATTGAGCAGGTACATCGCCTACGTTTTTGAGCCCATGCATCTCGTTGGAGGCGACGTAGATGACGGATCCGGACCCGGCTGTGTACGTGTGGCCGTTAATGGTTGCTTGCAAAGTTCCCTGCTTGATGAACATCATCTCTTCGTGCTCATGAGAGTGTGCCGGATGGGGCATCTGGCCCGGCGGAAGAGTCGTGATGTGCAGATCGAGCGGACAGCCGGTGTGCGTCTTGCCGTGAAACACCTGCCGGCTTTCGCTATGGGTCTTGGAGTTCGTTTTTACCGGCAATTGGTCGAACTCATATACCTTGGATGGGAGTACGTTATTTTCTCCCGCCATCAGCGCCGGCAACAGCAAGCTCAACTCTCTACGTGAATAAACCATATCTGTAACGTTACACAATAGAAAGCATGGATGGCGAGAAGCGCAAAGAGTCAGACAGCATGGGGACGATTGAAGTTCCCGCGGACCGATACTGGGGCGCGCAAACACAGCGCTCCCTGATCCATTTCGATATCGGGATCGATAAGATGCCGCCGGAGCTGATCCGGGCATTTGGTGTTTTGAAGAAGGCCGCCGCCCTGGTGAACCGCGATCTGGGCAAGTTGGACGAGGAAAAGACGCGGTTCATTGTGCAGGCCGCCGATGAAGTGATCTCCGGACGATTGAACGATCATTTCCCCTTGCGTATCTGGCAAACCGGTAGCGGCACGCAGACCAACATGAACGCGAACGAGGTGATTTCGAACCGGGCCATCGAGCTCGCGGGCGGCACGATGGGCAGCAAAAAGCCAATCCATCCGAACGATCACGTCAACATGTCGCAGTCCTCGAACGACACGTTTCCGACCGCCATGCATATCGCGGCGGCGGAGCAGGTGGAGCGGAATCTGATCCCTTCGGTACAAGAGCTGCGTGATGCGCTGGATAAAAAGGCGCAAGAGTTCGCGGATATTGTCAAGATCGGGCGAACGCATTTGCAGGACGCTACTCCGCTGACGCTGGGACAGGAGATATCGGGCTGGGTTTCGCTGCTCGATCGAGACATCGAACGGCTGCGCACAGCGTTGCACGGGCTTTACGAACTGGCGATTGGCGGGACGGCCGTGGGCACCGGGCTAAATGCGCATCCGGAGTTTGCCGAACGGGCGGCGGCGAAAATTTCCGAACTGACCGGACTTCCGTTCCGCTCGCATCCCAACAAATTCGCCGCGCTTTCGGCGCATGATGAACTGGTGGCCGCGAGCGGTGTGCTGAAGACGCTGGCCGCTTCGCTGATGAAGATCGCCAACGACATTCGCTGGCTGGCATCGGGGCCTCGCTGCGGCCTGGGCGAATTAATTCTTCCCGAAAATGAGCCGGGCTCATCCATCATGCCCGGCAAGGTGAATCCGACACAATGCGAAGCCATGACGATGGTGGCGGTGCAGGTGATGGGAAACGATGCGGCGATCGGGTTCGCGGGGTCGCAGGGTAATTTCGAGCTTAATGTGTTTAAGCCGGTCATTATTCATAATTTTCTGCATTCGGTGCGGTTGTTGTCAGACGCCTGCAGGAGTTTTACGGAACATTGTGCGTTGGGGATCGAGGTCAATCGCAGCAAGATTGACGAGTACGTTCATAACTCGCTCATGCTGGTGACCGCGCTGAGCCCAATAGTGGGGTACGACAACGCAGCGAAGATCGCGCACACGGCACACCTGGAGGGGTCCAATTTAAAAGAAGCCGCAGAGAAGCTGGGTTATTTGAGCGGGGAGGAATTTGATAAATGGGTAAAGCCGGAGACGATGACGCAGCCGGGCTGAGGGATCAAACCGCTCCCTTTGATCGCGGCTCTGCTAAATAAACATTTCTTCGTCGGAAGTGGCGTGGTCGACAGTGAGCCGGCCGCGGCGCCCAAGATAGGCTAAACCAGTGCGGATGCCGCTCACGATGCCCTGGAACTCCCGGATGGGCCGCATGATGCCGCTTTGCACCATGGTGACGGTTTGCTGAAAACGGCTCATGCTATCGTCCAGAACGAGTTCCGCGCGGTCCATCTGTATCCGGGCGCGGGTACTTACGTCGGTCAGCAGCTCGTCGACTTTGACGAGCTGCTGTTTCGTAACGTCGAGGATGGCGCCGCTGCTTGCCCCTATCTTCTCTACGTGCTTTTCGACGCGTTCAGTGGTCAGCCGGGTGACTCCGATGATGCGCTCAATTTCCGGCCACAGCGGCAGCAGCTTTTGCTGCAATGTTCGAGCGACCAGAAAAAGACCGAGGAGTGTACCGGCCTGAATGATCATCGCGATCGCGGCGAGGGCGACGAAGATGATGAGAATAATGAGGAGCGTATTTTGATCCATAAGGGCGCAACAGCCTGGTGACCGGACTCTACAGATTAGACGGTTTCCGGTGTACCACTGCTAGGTCTGGTTCCACCTGTACTTGAACCGGAACCAGCCGCGGCCGCTTTCACGTCCCCGACTGCGTCGCGATAGGCTTGCTTTCCAGCCTCGACGGCAGCGCTGAGAGTATCCTTAGCCGTATTGAGCGCGTCTTTTTGACGCTGCACGCCGGACCGGCCTTTTTCGTAAAGATCGCTGGCGCTTTGTCTCAATCCCTCCGTGCGCTGGCGGACATACTCCGACCCTTCCTGCGCGCGGTTCTTGAGATAATCGGCGCTCTCACCCGCCTTGTCGGCGATTATCTGGCGTGTCTCTTCCCCCGACCGCGGAGCCCAAAGGATTCCGGCGGCTACCCCAATCCCGAGTCCGAGCAAAAAGTAGCCGAAGCCGCTTCTTTCCTCCATATCACCTCTCCTTTTTTAAGGTCCCAGTAGGCCTTTTACTTGCAGTTTACATCTTCTAGAGCATGGTAGAGTAGCAAACGTTTCAGTGAGATGGCGGCACGCAAACAGCCGAAAAAACTAGACCAGGAAGGTCTTTGGGAGTATGCCCTGGGACTGTTGGGACAGCGCCCCTATTCCGTCGCGGACCTCAGAAAGAAGCTGGCCGGACGAGCGGAGGCCGCAGCCGATGTGCCGCCGGTGATCACCAAACTCAAGGAGTACGGGCTGGTGAACGACCAGAAGTTTTCCGAGAGCTTTGCCAGTTCGCGACTGCAGAACCAGGGATTCGGGAAATTTCGTGTAATTCGTGAGCTGCGCGTGAAACGCGTAGCGCCGAAGATTGCCGAAGAGGCCGTCAGCAAGGTCTTCGCCGGGACAGAAGAGAAGGATCTGATTGAGCAGTTTTTGGCGCGGAAATACCGCGGCAAAGACTTGAAGGAGTTTCTGAGCGAAGAGAAGAATCTCGCGAGCGCGTATCGCAGATTGAGAACTGCGGGGTTTACGAGCGCCGGGTCGTTTTCCGTTTTAAAGCGGTATGCACGGGAGCTGGAGGAGTGGAAGGAGCAAGAGGAGTAGCGGCTTTTGAATCTCGATTCTAAGTTGGAGAGCTGCTGCCTGGTTCGGGAGCGAAGGGCGTGGTTCTGTCACGCTGGTCCGACGTTTGCAGCAGCCTACAGAACCTCGCGCGTAAGCAAGGGGTCAAATTACGATTTTCCGCAGTTTCTCACGGTCGGGGTTCTGTTTTGAGGTAGTTATCGTCGCGGTGGAAATCGAACAGGGCGGCTGCGATGTTGGTGGGGAACAACTGCAGGTCCATGTTGTACTTCTTCACTGCGTCGTTGTAGTCCCGCCGGTCTACCGCGATGCGGTTTTCGGCAGCGGCCAAGGCATCCGAGAGCCGCTCGAAATCGGGGCTCGATTTCAGCGCAGGATCAGCTAGCAGGCGCCGGAGCCCCGCGGCCAACCGGGCATTTGCCGAGATTTCATCCTGCCTCCTGCGCGCGGCGAGCAGGGCGGCGCGGGCTTTGGCCAGTTCGTCGGGCTGGATCTCGCCGGCATAGGATCGGGAGGCCGCCAAGAGAGCCGGGACCAGATCGGCGCGGCGCTTCAACCCCTCTTCTACTTGTGCCCAGTGAATATCGATCTGGCGGCGATCCTCCAGGAGTTGACTCCGCTGCTGGATGAGCACGCCCACCAGACCGGCCGCGAACACCAAGCCAATCAGGATGTAGAGGGTCCGCTTCAAGGCTATCTATATTTAGTACGCACAAGGGCGGATTTTTTCTGTTAAATGGCCCTCATCCGGCGACGTTGTCCCATAATCATCGCTTATTATGAAATGCGTTCTGACGAGTGAAATAAGATTGAATGGGCTTCATTTTGATGCGCGGGATATAGTTCCAGGAAAAATTTGCAAGTTTTTTCAAAAATAAGTAATTTTTTCCTATACAAGCTCAGATTCTTCTGGTAATTTATTCCTAGACCTACTTCACTAGGGCTTTTCGTGGGGGTAAGGAAACCTCGATGCCACCGCGGACCGTGCGCCGACACGAAATATTGTTTGGAATTGGAGAGAGACTTCGGCGATGGCCACATTTCAGACCCCGACGACAACCAGCGAAACCTGCGAAACGATTGTGAATTATATCTTGGCTGGAGATTCGCGGGGAGCAGAACTGCTGTACGAGACGTTCTCGCGAGGTTTGCGCTACCTCGCCCTGAGATACTGCCCGCAGTACGCGGAAGATTGTATGCACGACGCGATCTTGACGGTGGTGCAGCAGATCCAACAGAACCAATTGGAGAATCCGGCGGCGCTCCCAGGATATCTCACCATCGTTTTAAAGCGAACCGCGTGGAACCGGAAGGTCAAATCGGAGCGTTTTGAAGGAAACACGGCCGTTTTTCAAACAATTGTCCAGACCCGGCCCGACGAGCATGCCGACCCCGAGCGGCAGCTCGAGTTGCGGGAAAAGACCCAGATCATGCACGAGGGATTGAAGACGCTGAAGCCGCGCGAGCGCGAGATTCTGGCTCGTTTCTATCTAAATGGCGAAAAGCAGGAGTACATCTGCGAGCAGATGAATTTGACCGACAACCAGTTCCGGCTGATGAAGAGCCGCAGCAAGCAAAAGCTGGAAGCCTATACGGCCAAGCGGCTGCAAAAGCCGGCGCGGCGCCCATTGGCGTCGGCGGCTGCGGCAGGGTGAGGCAGGTAGGTTCCGTATAGCAGGTTGCGGCCCCCGTCTGGCCGCGGAAAGTAGCAGTTATAAAAAGTTGGTTTTTATGGTGTCAGAAGCTCTGCCCTGTGCGCTCTATTGTTTGAAAGCAGATACTCTTTCAGTGTATCCGCGCCCGGATGGAAGAAAGGAATCGCTGTATGTGCCGGCGGGAGCCGTTATTTCCGTCGGAGAGCGTAATTCGGAAATGGGGCCTTTTGTCGAAGTCCACTGGAACGAGAAAACCGTTTTGATGTTTCCGCAGGATATTGTGGAGCGGGCCGAGGCTCTTCCAAGGCCTGCGTATGCTGGCGCTGGGCACGAGCGGGCAGCAGCGGCGCCGGGGTTTGGCCGCTAATGTTTTAACTTTCGCCGGGCGGCGATAACGAGCAAACCGCCGAAAGGCAGCGCCATCGAGGCAGGCTCGGGCGCGGAGACTCCCGCAGCAGTCAATGCGGAGGCCCAATTGACGATCACTTTCAGCGGAGGCGCAACACCGCTAACCGGCTTCAGCAGCGCGAACCATTCGGAGAACAACTGGCAGGATGCATCTCTGCCCTGGTCTGGAACAGCGCTTGTGGAGTACCGGTCCCATTCACAGAACGAATCAGAATGGCAGACCCGCCACTTCGTGCGGAGGCGTACGCGATCCGGTCTCCTGCGGGCGAGAAGACGGGACTTAATGCATTCCCTTCGTTGAACGTCAGCCCCGTAGTGCCTTCGTGCCGGACATAAGCGAGCCAAATATCGGAGTTGCGATCCATGCGCGCAAAGGCGAGATTCTGCTGGTCCGGCGATATTCGCGCGTCCATGAACCGGCCTGGGGTTCGATTCCCTACCTGGTCAAGCGTCTGCCCTTCGCGTTTCGGAGTTCGCGATGGGGATGAATGGTAACACTTTGTGAACGAGCGCAGGAAGGCAGTAAAATGAAAGAACGCCGCTAAGGATTACACGAGGAGCACGATGTTCGGATGGTTCAGAACCGAGACAGCGTGCGCTTCCTGGAGCAGACGTTCGTGTCCATCCTTGCGCGCCTGGAACCGCGAACCAGGCATCTTGATCGCGACCTCCCGGCCGAGGCGCGCGTCGCACGCGGTAGACCCCGCCCATGCCGCCGGAGCCCATGACAGCGAGGACCGCATACGCCCCATCCGGGTTCCCGTCGCGAGTGGCATCCAGGTGTGCCTTAGTGTAGCGCAGGCTGGATGGGCCGAGAATTTAGAACATGACTTTCAAACTCACCTGGATATTCCGCGGGTCATTGCGCGTGCCGTAGACCTGGCCGAGTCCTCCGCAATCCAGGCAGTTACCGATATTGCTGGAGCCTCCGTAAAATTCACCGCCGTAAATCGGATGATTGAACACATTGAGGAACTCGCCCCGTAACTGTGCCCGGAAGCGCTCCGGACCGAAGTATTTCGCAATCGAAATATCCAGGTTCTTGGTAGCGGCTTCGCGGAGCTGCGTCATGTGCTGCGGCTCATTGCCGTAGGTGAACGGAGTCGGAGCGGCGAATGCCGCCGCGTTAATCCAGTTATTCGCGCTCTGGTTGGCGGGCTTCGGATTGCCAATCAGGTTCGGCAGTCCCGGTCCCGGAAAGCCATACTGGCTGAGCGGGTTCGAAGAGTATTGCACGGGCAGCAGCGGCAGGCCGCTCGTGAGCCGGACTACGCCAGAGATCTCCCAGTTCCCGAAGACCTGCTTCACAATCCAAGGCGCGCCGCTTCCCCATTTCTTTCCACTCCCGTACGGAAGTTGATAGACGAAGGCCGTGGCAAAACTCTGCGGCACATCGTGCGCACTGATGCCGTAATCGAGCTTCGTGTTATAAGAATCACGCCACATGTTGCCGATCGCCCATCCCAGATAGTCTTCCGAGCCGTTATCGAGTGCCTTCGACCACTGATAGGTGGAGATCAAACTAAGCCCGTTACTAAAGGCGTGCGTGTATTTCAGGTTCAGCGCGTCGAATTGCGATCGCGCTCCGGGCAACGAACGTGTCCAGGTCAGGTTCGTATATTCCGGATACGGGCGCAGAAGTTGATTGTAGGTAATGGTCGGGCCGCTGAGCGCGCTGTTTGGATCGGTAATGACGCCATAGAACGGGTTCGCCACGATGTTGTTCAAGGCGTTGCCGAGCGCCAGATCCTGAGTGGGAAGCTGATCGGCGTTGATGTTCGGGTTGCCGTACATGAGCCTGCGGCCGCGCACGCCAGTGTAGCCGGCCTCCAGGACCGAGTGAGGGCTGAGCTGGTATTGCAGATCGAAGCTCCACTGCTCGGCGTACCCAATGGAGTGCTTGCCCTTCGGCCAAATTTGGCTCGCGCCGTTGCCCACGTACGTTAACGGCCCTTGCAAATAGCCGGTGGGCTGTACGATTCCGCTCGGGAAGGGATTGCTCACCAGGTTGGACGGAATGTAGCCTTCTCCATTCTGTGTTCCGATCCAATTCGTGGTAGACGAGAATCCGAGGAATTGTCCCGGATTGTCAAAACTAATCATCGCCGAGGCCGGCTCGAAGAAAATGCCCGCTCCGGCGCGCGCGACGAGCTTGTCAGTGACTTTATAGGCGATGCCGAGGCGTGGAGCGAGGTCGGTGTTCTCCGGAGCCCAGGCATAACGGTCATTGCCGTTCTGTCCGGCGTATTCAAATTGCCCGAATACCGGGCTGGCCAGCGCTGAGCTGATGGGGTTTCTCGCAGTAGTGTTGAAATACGCCAAGCGATTCAGGCGCTCGGTGGCCGGGCGTTGATTTTCGTAGCGCACACCGAGCGTGATGGTCAGACGCTGGTTGGCGCGCCACTGATCCTGTATGTAAACGCCATAGGTATGCAGGCTCATGGCCGGGTCCATTTGGACGTTCGCGGAGCCATTGCCGGTACCCAGCAGCATGGAGGCGATTGAATTACCGCTCAGAATCGAACTAAGCATTGCCTGGCAGGGCCCGCCATCCGGACCCGGATCGCACGAAGTCATGGAACGGCTGAAATTGAACGTTCCAGGACTCTCCTGAATGTTGTTCATCAGCGCGACATCGTAATTCGCGCCGAACTTAAGCGTGTGGCGCGAGAATTCCTTCGTGAAATTCACAAGCGCTGTGTCGTTGCTCCGGATATAGCGGTTGTAGCTCGAATACGTGCTCCCGAGAGTCTGGTACAGGTCGGCATTCACGAGCGGCAGAAGCGGCGCCTGGAACAGGCTGGGCGACAGCCCGATATTGCTCGCGTTCGCGACACCAAAGCCGATCGAGGTCTGGCCCTCCTTCCAACGACCATAGGCAATGTACGAATCGATGACCCAGGTGGGACTCGGAGTCGCGGTATCGTTTACGACAACCTGAAAGCCGGAATCGTCGTTGGTGGCGTTATTATCGGCACCATTGCAGAAGAAGCAGGCGGGCGTATAATCCTGGCGTACGCGGTCCGACATGCGCACGAAGATGCGGTTCGTAGAAGTCTGATTCCAATCCACGCGCCAATCGAACTTATCATTGGCGGTCAGGCCTTTGCCTTGCGCAAAGTAGTTGTTCAGATCGTTGATGCCTTGGCTGGGGCGGTTTGGCAGCGGATACAAGTTGAGAATCTTCTGGCCGACCGGATTAAACAGATTCGAAGGGATTTTGTTGCCGGGAAAGGGACTCCGGGTGTAATACGTGTTGCCGGACGCATCCGTCACGAGATGCGTGGAGAACGGGTTGTAAACCACAGCCGGAGTGCCATCGGCATTGTAGGTACCCGAAAAATCGCCCGCTCGTTCGGCGGCTGTAGGAACAGTGAGGAAGCCGCTGCTCTCGGTATCAGGTTGCCGCAGACCTTCGTATGCGCCGAAGAAGTACAGGTTGGCTTTCTTCCAGAGCGGTCCTCCAAAATTCACGCCGAACTGATTGCGATGCAGTTCGTTCTTCGGAGCGCCACTCTGATCGTTCGACCAGGTGTTCGCATCGAGCGCCGAATTGCGAAGGTAATCGTACACTTCGCCGTGAAACGTGTTGGTGCCGCTACGCGTGATCAGCGTGACGACACCGGAGCCGGCGCGCTCGTATTGCGCGTCGTATTCGTTTTGTGCGATTTGTTGTTCCTGCACGGAATCCTGAATGGGAGCGACTAGCAGACCGCCCCAGTCGACAGCGGTGGAAGGCGCGCCATCAATGAGGATCTGCTCGTCACCACTGCGGCCGCCATTGAGGCCGAAGGCGCTGCCGTATTGGTCGAAGCTAACGGAGCGCGAGGTGAGGCCGCTTTGCGCGTCCGTGGTGCCGGCCAGCGCAAAGACGAAATTGAGCGGGTTGCGGTAGCTGTTCGGCAGCGCTTCAATCAGGTGATTATCCATCGTGACTGAATTGTTAGCGCTTTGCGTATCGATCAACACGGCTTCGCTGCTCACCGACACCTGCTGCTGCGTGCTGCCGACTTGGAGCGCGACATTTACGGACGCAGCAGTGTTCGCGCGCAGGATCATGTTGGATTGAACGTAGGCTTTGAAGCCTGGCGCTTCCACCCGGATCTCATACGTGCCCGGCAGGAGGTTGTCGAAGTTGTAGGCTCCGTTCGACTGCGAAACAGCTTCGCGCGTGTCGTTGGTGCCGGTATTTTTGAGATGAACCTGGGCGTTGGCGACAACCGCTCCGCTCGGATCGGTGACGACGCCCGAGATGGATGCGGAGAACGTCTGCCCGAAGCAGACCCAGGATAGGAGGCCGATCAAGGAAACCCAACGAATCAGTCTGAGATGCACAACTATTTCCTCCGTGCGCTGGATTTCAGCGCCAAATCCGACGGTTTGACACCCGCCGTGTAGACTTCCGACATGAAGGAGTGCGGGTTGTAGACGCCGATAAAGGCGACGTCCGCTTTCGCGGGGATCTGCGCCTCCATGCCGAGAGCCCAGAATGCCGCGTTGACGATGAAGCGGCGCAAACCTTCGGTTTCGATGTCGTCGGCCGCGCCCATCGTGGTAGTGAACACGCGCGCGGTTTTGCCGCTCGCGCCCGTATAGCTGTTCGTCCACGCGACCGGCATCATGGGATTGTTTACTTTGCCCGGAGCCGGTCCGCTGTCAGGGCCTACCCAGGACAAGACTTGCCCGAGCAGCAGGACGTGGCATGTGCTGGGAAGCGGCAGCCGGACTTCGTACACGTCGCTCGGGACCCAGATTTCGCCGCCCTGGATGCCGCGCAGAATCGGGCTGTCCGCGGCGCCTTCGGCAAACAGGGCGCGCGTGCTTTGCTTGCCATGTTCGCCGTGATGTGCGATCCAGGTCTCGCCCAGAACTCTGCGTCCGAAGCCGCCTTCCCATCCGGGGGCGGTGCTGTTGTACGACCACTTGGCGTACGTATTGCTGGTTTTGAACCAGAACGGGTGCGTGCCGGTGCGCAGCGAAATAATCGGCCTGCCGGATTCTACATAATCGACGATATGCTTCATCTGATCGTCCGGCAGGTCGCGCCAGCGCATGAAATCGACGAAGAGATCCGCCGTGTCGAGCGCATCCAGTCCCGGCGTATTGCGTTTCTCGCGCGGATCGATGGTTTCATCGTCCGGATTGATGGGAAACAGAACGGTGCAGGTGAATCCGTAGCGGACGGCCAGAATTTTTGCGAGTGCCGGAAGCGCTTCTTCGGAATGGTATTCGGCGTCATCCCCCGCCACCAGGACGATGTGCTTTCCATGGCCGGGCCCGGTCGAGCCTTGGTAAGTAACGCCGGCAGCATACAGAGACAGAACGCTGGCAACAACGAGAGCGCAGAGGCGCAACGACATGAAAGACCGTAAGTCTGGTTTACTGTAAATGCGCAGAGTTGTCAATATGAAATTTTATGGAAACGTTCATAGAACCATGTGCTCTTCTTTGCGGAGCGGCCGGCAGGTGCTGCGCTTGACGAGCGTTGCCGGAATGACGATTTCGCGCGATTCTTTTTCGCGCTTTTCGATTTTGTCGATGGCGGCGCGCGCCAACTGGCGTCCGACTTCGGCCATATCGATGGACACACTGGTCAGATTCGACGCGCGGCCGCGGCTGCGTTCGTGCTCGAAGCCGATCAGGCTCACGTCTTTCGGGACTTCGCGGCGGTGCTGGCGGAGTCCTTCGCGTGCGCCGAAGGCCAGCTCATCGGAACCGGCGAGAATGGCGGTCATGGGCCAGCCTTGTTCGAGGATGTGAGCCACGGCTGCCTGTCCACTTTCGAACTCGTCATCGGAGAGAGCGATGGTGTGGATGTGCGGATCGAGCTTCAGCTCCGCAATGCCTTGCAAATATCCGTTCAGCCGGTTGCGGTGCCAGGGCTTCGAATCGTCTCCGAGATACCAGATATCGCGATGGCCGAGCTGTCCCAGATAGCGAACAGCATCACAACAACCGCGCGTGTCGTCGTATTGGACAATGTGGCTGTGCGCGAGATCGTGTTCGCGGCCGGCAGCAAGGTGATTGGCGAGAACGACGTAGTTCAGGCCGTGGCGGTCGAAAAGCGTGAGCAGATTGGGATGCACGGTGCCGGCGATTATGAAGCAATCGGCCAAACCGGGCGTCTGCACGACGGGCGGAATTCCGAGCGACGCCGCGCTGGCAGCCGGCGAATGGCTGTGGCGGGCAAAGAGCAGATAGTAACCCTCGGCCGTGCAATATTCTTCGACTCCGAGCAGCAGCAGCGATTGCGCAGCGCTGAGCCCGAAATCGTTGCAAAGGATCAGGCCGATGATGCGCGATTTCGATTGAATCGCCGTGCGCGTACGCGCGCTGAATTCATAACCCAATTTGCGAGCAATGGCTTCGACGCGTTCGCGCAGACGCTCGTCCACATCGGAATGGCGATTCAAAACACGTGAAACCGTACCGATTGAGACATTCGCTCGCCGGGCAATATCTTTCATGGTGGGTGATGACCCGCGACGGCGTACGGCTCGGTTCTGGGTCATGCGACAGAAATGGGCGCGACCTCCGAAATTTCGACCGGACGGCGGTCGCGCAGCGATTTGTATCCGGCCTCGACGATGGCCATAGTATGCAGATTGTCGGCGCCGCTGGTGGGCGGCTCCGAATTCGTCGCGGCGGCGTTCATAATTTCGGACATGGGCCCCAGAAACGCGTCGGGAAACCAGACTTCGTTCCAGCGTGGCGTAAACCAAACGCCCGGTTGGGCAGTGGTGGTGAAGGTGATCGTGCTCGGAGCGCGGTTTGGATAACTGGGCCAGCCGATGGTGCCCTCCGCGAGTCCATCCGTGCCTTCGACGCGCCACTTGATATAGGGTTTCAAATCGTCGCCCGCGCTGCGCGGTCCGGTCCACACGTCGTCCCAGGCCGTGGCCAGCAGGCCATCCGCGTATTCGAGCGTGTATAAACAGATGCCGTCTTCGTGCGGGAATTGCGTGCGCGGATCTTTCCGAGCAGTGAGGAAAATCGACTGCGGATTGCCGAAAAGATAACGGAAGCAGTCGATGTGGTGAACGCTCATGTTGAGCAGCGTCAGGCGGTGATAATCGCGCAGCCAGGCCTGCCAGTGGGGCACCGCGCGCATTTCGATGGTGGCCAGCACGGGCGTTCCGAGATAGCCACGGTCGAGCACCGCTTTCAGTGCGCGAATCGACTGGTCGTAGCGCATGTTCTGATTTACAGCGAGCGGCAGACCGCGCTTTTGGCAGAGTGCAACCGTCTGGCAGGCGTGTTCGTAATCGACCGCGAGCGGCTTCTGCGCGAGGATGCCTTTCAGATGAATGCCTTCTTCGACGGCCTGCCGCACTATATCCAACTGACGGTGCGGCGGCACGGCGATATCGAGGATTTCGACAGCGGGGTCGCGCAGCATCTCGCCGAGCGTTTCGTAGACGCGCGGAATGCCGCGCAGATCGGCTACTTCGCGCGCAATTTCCGGCGTGCGCGAAGTGATGCCAGCGACGTGAAATCCGGCATCCAGATAAGCCTTCAACTGCACGTCCCGCATAATGAAGCCGGCGCCGACCGCGCCGATTCCAAAATCGCTGCGGGCGGGTTTGGGCGGGAGATGGTTCAGATCGAGATCGATGGGCACGATGCTGCTATGAACTTTCCATTAAACGTTCATGACGTCAACGGAGAATTATATGATAGGATCTTCCGGATGAAACTGGGCCTTATCAATTCCGCCTGGCTGGGGACACAGATCGATACCGCGCGCGGGATTCAGCTCACGAAAGAAATCGGCTTCGATACCATCGATATCTTTGCCGATCCACTGGAAACAACGCCGCAAGAGCTGCGCACCGTTCGGGAAACTTGCGCGGCGTGTGAGTTGCCGGTGATTTCAACGGTTTGCTGCGCGCTGGGGATTGCGGATTTCAATACTCCGGTGCGGCATTTTCATATTGATCGGGTGAAGCGATATCTCGACCTCGCCTATGACCTGCACGGGAAAAATACGCTGTTGGTTGTCGGCGAATATATCTGGAACCAGGAAGTGATTGCACCGGCGGATCAATGGAAATGGGCTGTCGAAGGCGTGCAGGAGCTGGGGCGGCATGCGGCCGCGCTAGGACTCGAAATTGCCATTGAACTGGAGCCGTTTCATTTGTCGATTGTGAACAGCATCGACAAGATGGATCGCTTTCTGAAGGATGTGGGGCTCGCGAACGTGAAGGCCAATATCGACGTTTCGCATCTGGCGTTAGTGAAGAACGGCGCGGAGCAGATTTCGCGACTGAATGGCCGGATCGCGCACGTGCATCTTTCCGATTGCGACGGCCATAAGCACGGCGATCTGCCGCCCGGCCGAGGCGTGGTCGATTTTCCGCCGTATTTGAAAGCGCTCGCGGATACCGGTTTCAACGGTACGGTGAGCATTGAGCTGGAGTATTCGCCCGAACCCGGCAAGATTGTCGACTGGGTGCGCGAGGCATATCAGGCGACGAATCAATTGATGAGTGAGCAAGGAATAAGGAGTTAACGTATGGCATCCGGTCCGCTGTCTAAGGATGTACTCAATGAATACGAGCGCAACGGGTTTGTGATTGCGCGCGGCATGTTCGATGATGAAGAGATCGGCCTGTTACGGCGCGCCGCGAAAGAAGATCGTGCGCTCGATCAGCATTCGTTCGGCCGCGGCGACGGCGAAGGCGGCACAGTGCGCTTGTCGCTATGGAATCATCCGGGCGACACCATCTACGGCATGTTCGCGCGCTGCGAAACGATTGTGAACACGGCCGAGATGCTGCTCGACGGCGAAGTGTATCACTACCACTCGAAAATGATCATGAAAGATCCGAAGGTGGGCGGCGCGTGGGCGTGGCATCAGGATTACGGCTACTGGTATCAAAACGGCGTGCTGTTTCCGGATCTCACCAGCGCGTTTATTGCGGTCGACCCGGCCACGCGTGAAAACGGCTGCATGCAGGTGCTGAAGGGGTCGCATCGCATGGGCCGCATCGATCATGTCTTGACCGGCGATCAGGCCGGCGCCGATATGGAGCGCGTGCTCGAAGCTTCGAAGCGATTGGAATTGGTGTATGTCGAAATGGATCCGGGCGATGTACTGTTCTTCCACTCGAACTTGCTGCACCGTTCGGACCAGAACCGCTCGGAAAAGCCGCGCTGGGCCATGATCTGCTGCTATAACGCCGCGCGCAATGATCCGTATAAAGAGGCGCACCATCCGCGCTACACGCCGCTGCATAAAGTGCCGGATTCGGCGATTAAAGAAGCAGGCTTAAAGCGGTTCGCTGATTCGCACGCGGACGTGGCGTGGCTCGAAGATCAGAAGGACCAGAGCGCCCGCAGTCTCGCCGAAAAAGCGCAGTGACGCACGGCCGGCCGCGACTGCGGTGCTACATGAACTTAATGGCGTTCGACACGATGCCGGGCGCGCCACAAGGCAGCTTTTCGGAGCGGATGCGGGCCTTGCGCGCGGCCGGGTTTGAGGGTGTTCAATTCGCTGCGCCCGCTACGTCCGAACAGTTGCAAACGTGCCGCGAGCTGGGGTTAGGCGTTGCCGCAAGCGGGCGCGTGAACACGCCTGAAGAAGCGGGGCCACTCGCCGAGAAGTTTGCGGCAGACAGCTATGAGTGCGCGACGTTGCACGTGGGTTGGGGGCTCGAAGACGATGGCGAAGCCGGGCGGCTGATCGAGAGCATTCTCGCGGCCTCTGCACAATTTCGTTTTCCGCTCTACATCGAAACGCATCGCGCGACCATCTGCCAGGACATGTGGCGGACCGTGCAGTTCATCCAGCGGTTTCCCGAAATGCGCTTCAATGGCGATTTCTCGCACTGGTACACCGGGCAGGAGATGGTGTACGGCGGGTTTGAGAAGAAGCTTGCGTTCATCCGTCCTGTGCTGGAGCGCATTGGTTTCCTCCATGGCAGAATCGCCAATCCAGGCTGCATTCAGGTGCCGGTTGTAGATGGCGCGCTCTATGTAGAGCACTTCCGCCAGCTTTGGACCGAGACTTTTCGCGCCGCGCCAGAGAATCACATCTGTTTCACTCCAGAGCTGCTTGCCCCGGACATTTACTATGCACGCACCTTTGATGGAGTCGAGGAAAGCGACCGGTGGGAACAGTCGCTGATCTTAAAGCGGATTGCACAAGAGTGTTTCGCGTGCGCGCAGCGATCCTGATCCTATTCTGCGCGGCCGTGCTGGAGGCGCAGGACCCGGACGATATTCGCGCGCAGCAAGCCGAATCGGCGAATGTCCAAGCCGGCAGAACGCAGTTCCGGCAGACATGTGGGTTTTGCCACGGTCCCGATGCGCGCGGCGCGAGCGGACCCGACCTGATTCGTTCTACGGTAGTGAACCACGATGTTGACGGCAATTTGATCGGGCCAGTAATCCGGAACGGCCGCCCGGAAAAAGGTATGCCGGCGTTTCACCTCTCCGACACGGAAATCCGCAATATCGCGGATTTTCTGCATGCCGAGGCGAAGATTGCGGCTTCGGTGGTGCGGCGGATTCCCACCGAGTATCCGCTTGAAAAGCTTCTCGTCGGAAATGCGAAGGGCGGAAAGGAATTCTTCCAGGGACACTGCAGCGGGTGTCATTCGCCAGACCGCGACTTGGCGCATATTGCCTCGAAGTACAAGCCATTCGATTTACAGACGCGGATTGCGTTTCCGTCCGGGGCGGTGCCAAAGGTTAAGGTGACCGATAGTTCGGGGAAGACGTTCGAGGGCGAACAGGTGTATGCGGACGAATTTATCGTCTCGTTGCGCGATAAAGATCGCGTGGTGCACACGTTCCAGCGCGATCGCGTAAAGGTGGAAGTGAACGACCCACTCGCGGAACATGAACGCCTGCTCCATACGTATACGGACAAGAACATTCACGACTTGTTTGCGTATCTGGAGACCTTGAAATGAAGTGGGTCATGTCGATGGCGCTGGCTGCCGCGGTTGTGTATGGCCAGGATGCGTGGCCGACCTACAACGGCGATTACTCCGGAAAACGTTTCAGCGAGCTTCGGCAAATCAACAAAACGAATGTTGGACAGTTGACCATGGTTTGGGCGTTCCAAACGGGAGCGAACGGCGGTCTGAAATCCACTCCCTTGTTGGCCGACGGCGTTCTTTATTTCACCGAACCGGATGACGTCTGGGCGGTGGATGCGCGATCGGGTCAGCAGATCTGGCATTTTCACTACCATCCAAACGAGGGCCTGCATATCGGACAGCGCGGGCTTGGGATGTACAAAGATAAGCTGTATTTCGAGACGCCCGATGCGCACCTGCTTTCCCTCAATTCGCGCACCGGCGAAGTGCATTGGGACGTCGTATTGGCCGATGTGAAACTCGGCTATTGGGCGTCGATGGCTCCGCTCGTGATTCGCAATCACGTGCTCGCGGGCGTGTCCGGAGATTTTAACGACCTACACGGGTTCATCGATTCATTCGATCCCGAAACCGGCAAGTTGCAGTGGCGCTGGAATTCGCTTCCAAAGCCCGGAGAACCGGGCTCCGAGACGTGGCCCAAAAACAGCGATGCGATCCAGCACGGCGGCGGCATGACCTGGATCACCGGCACGTACGATCCGGATCTGAACCTGCTCTATTGGGGCACAGCGAATCCGAATCCGGTGCTCGATGGCAGCACGCGTCCGGGCGACAACCTGTATACCTGCACGATTGTCGCGCTGGATCCGGATACCGGCAAGCTGGTCTGGTATTTCCAACCATCGCCGCACGACGTGCACGACTGGGATGCCGTGCAGACGCCCGTCCTTCTGGACGCAAAGTTTCACGGCGAGCCGCGGAAGCTGCTGCTGCAAGCCTCGCGGAACGGCTATTTCTTTGTGCTCGATCGCACCAACGGGAAACCGCTCCTTTCGGTTCCGTATGAAAACATCAACTGGAGCAAGGGCGTCGATGAGCGCGGCCGTCCAGCGGGCAACCTGGAAAAGTATCCGGCTCCTGCGGGCACGCTGGTGGAACCGGACGCGATTGGCGCGACGAACTGGATGGCGCCAAGCTTCGATCCCGATACCGGATTGCTGTACGTCGACAGTCACGATTCGTTCAGCTTGTATTACGCCTATGAGACCGGCAAACCAGAGGGATTTGGCGGGCGCGACTTAACAGTGTGGTCGCACTGCTATCTGCGAGCCATTGATTATCAGACGGGAAAAAGTAAATGGAAGCATGACCTGGGTCCGGGCTGGGATTGGGCCGGCGTGCTGAGTACGGCAGGCGGCGTGGTGTTTACCGGCGATGTTCACGGCAACATGCTGGGCCTGGATGCCGATACCGGCCAGACGCTCTGGCATGCGTTCGGCGGCGGGCCGGCGCAAGGTCCGCCGATCACGTATAAGTTGGACGGCCGGCAATACGTGCTCATGGGAGCGCACGAGGTGTTGTATGCTTGGGCGCTGCCGGAACATCGTTGAGGGAAAGAATCTGTTTTCTTTGGTGGAGCAGATTTTGGAGCGAGACTAGATCTATCTGGTGTACGGATCGCTGGGTCTTGATCGCGAGAGCAGCGGCCGCCCCCGCGCTTTCTGCCGCGATCATATAATTCGGTTCCATGCGAAACGAACCGTAGGCGATGGTCGAGGCTGATATGCAAACCGTTACGAGCAGATTCGAGCATTCGTGTTCGCGCGGCAGAAGCGCGCGGTACGGAATTTCCCAAGGCTGGACGGGCATACTGAGATACCCTTCCGTGAAAACCTGGTTGATGACCTTCGGAAAACGATACACCTGATGAGCCACCCACTCGACCTCACGGATGTCGATGTTGTATCCGGCCATACCGATGGAATCATATTTATCGCGATACTGCTGTAAGTCGTGCTGAGTTAAGACATACTCGCCCAGCATGCGGCGCCCCTCGCGCACATATAGCTGATTGGGCCAGTGGCCTGTATCGGTGAATTCATCTTTCGGCAAGCCCCATTTGCGAATCTCACTGCGGATGGAATCAGGCACGCTCCGATCGTTTTGCAAAAAGTAGATGAGTCCCTGCGCCCACATAAGATGCTCTCGCCAGATTTGCCGGCGGCGCGCGTAACTTGCTTCCGGGTAGTCCCAGCTTGCACCGAGTAAGTCGGTGGAAACGGGGCCGGTGCTGTTGACATCGGACTTGCCATTCGGAATACGAACGATTCCGAGAAAATCGCTCAGCTTCAGAGCGCCTTTGGCGCTTTCCAGATAACGCCGGGCGAGCAGATAACGATTGGGGTCGTAGCCGGCTGGTTGCGTTATCGGCAAGCGGTCCGCCGGATCTTCCGTTAAGCAGAGCCGGAAGCAGTACGATTGAAAACGCCCGTCGGGCTGCCCCGTATCGGCCACTCTATTTTGCGGAACGATCAGAGGCAAGCTGTCTGCCGAGACGGGGTATCGGAACTGATGAGCACCAGGAAGCAGATCCTCGCGTCCGCCGAGCGATTCTCCATATTTCGACCGTCCTTCGCGCCCAACCACGTATGAGACGCCCGCGGCTTTCATTAAATCGCCTTCGTAAGAACTATCGATAAACACGCGGCCTTGAAAACTCCGCCCGTTCTCTATACGAATGGTCTGAATTTCCGAGCCGTTTCTGACCAGCCCGGCGAGGCGGCAATTGAAAAAGAGATTTACGTGCGCGGCGCTGAGCATCTCGCGCAGAATGGATTCGGCCACATGCGGCTCGAACGCCCACGCGAGGGGCTGATGATAATGCTCACCGGCGGCCTGGAAGAAAGCGCGCGCCAAGCCGCCGATAAGCTGCTGTTGATTTTCGACATCGCTATTGCTCAATCCGCCCGAGACCATGCCGCCCACATCCCGGCCAGGCTCGATCAAGGCAACGCGCATGCCTTCTTGCGCCGCGGCAATTGCGGCCATGGTTCCACCGGCGGTTGCGCCGTAAATAACAACGTCAAAGCTTGAAAGTTCAGCGGAACGGACGTGAACAGTAGTAATTAAAGTGGTTATGACGAGTAGAGCGGCTCGGATAGCATGCGTTCCCACTCAGGTATGGATAACACACGTTAACGCGTGAGGACTTGTTCGATAAACGCAATCGCGCGCGGGTCTTTCGATTGGCCGAGCCAGAAGAACGCCTGCTTGCGCACTTCGGGGTTGCGCTGCGTGCGCGCGATGTCAATCAGCTTGGGAACGCCTTCATCTTTCGGCAATTGAGACAGGGCAAACACAGCGCGTTTTTTCACTTCGGTATTCGGGTCGTTCTGAATAGCATCGGTAATGGCGGCGGCTGCCCGCGCGCCGGCCTTCTGCGCCATCCAGAAGAGCGCCTGTTCGCGCACGTGCGGCGATGGGCTGGTCTTCGCCAACTGAATCAGCACGTCAAGCGCCTTCGGATCTTCGTGCTGCGACAGAGCAAAGATGGCGCCGTTCATAACACGATTCGAGGTTTGATCATTCGCGAGTTTCTGAAGAAACGCAATGCTTTCGCCGGCCGGAACTCCGCTGAGCCAGACGAACGGAAGTCCGCCGGCATCCAAGGGGCACTCGAGCGAATAGACCTGCACTCTTTCGACGCTCTGATTCTCGACACGAAACAAAACCGCGAGCGTATCGGTTCCTTCCAATTGCACCGGACGGTTTTGCTGAACGCCGCTGATCGTGCCTGTGTGGTCTCCTCCTTCAAGCCAGCAGCCGGCATGGCCCGAGCCATTCCAGCAACAGTTTTCGTGATCACCGCGCGTGGTCTTAATGGCATAGCCGAACCACGTGGCCGGGGTCGTTTTCAGTTGCGCTTCGAGCGTTCCGGAGAACGGCCGGGTTTCCCGATGCGCATTCACCACGCTCGGCGGCCCGTTCTGAGCGAATGCGAAGCCTACGGCAAAGAACAATGAGAAGAGCTTCATTTCAGCATCTCCATCAGGTAGTCGGTCACTTCCTTGGAATGCACCATTGACATTCGCTGGACGATTTTCTGTTTCATTTGCGGGTCCTTCTCGCTGCGCGCCAGCTCAACCAGCGCGCTGCCGTTCTGCGCAATGCCCAGCGCATTCAACACCGCCGACCGCACCTCCGGGTTTTGATCGCCGCGGTAGATCGCGACGAGAACATCTCCGGTATTCGAGCCGCTCCGGTGCCCGCTCAACCCCAGCGCCTCAATGGCCGTAATCTTCAGCTTCGGGTCCTTTTCGTTCCGGGCGATTTCCGCCAAATCTGTCGAATCGCCAATTAAGGCAAGCTGCCGGATGGCATCCCGGCGCAACTCCGGATTCTGCTCGGTTTTCGCGATATCCAGTAGAAAATCCTTCGAGCCGGACTGCATGAAGCTGTGCAGAATGTCTCGTTTGATGGCGGGATTGGAAGAATTCTTGTAAATCGAAGCTAGCTCGTTGCGCGCATCCGCATTGCCCAGCAGTCCCATGTAGCGGATGGCGCGGCGCTGCAAATCCGGATTTGCGGGATTACGCGCAATGCCATCCAGAATTTTGCGCGCTTCAGGAGATGAGTTCTGGGTAAGAACAAACAGCGCCCGGTCTTTCACTTTTTCGGAACTGTTCCCGAAGAGCAGCTTCTGCAAAACGGGCAATACATCTTTCGAATCGCTCTGCATCAGACTGTTCAGAGCGATCAGCTTCAGTTCTTCATCCGATTCCGCGCTGGGGTTGACAGGATCTCCCGCCTTGGCCCGCACTTCCACTTGAAGCGCGCGCGCATCCTTCAGCCAGCGGCTCGACGGATACTTTTCCGTCAATTCACTCAAGGTCTCTAGCGAATCGTCGCGCTGACCCGCGCGATTCTCTGCATAGGCCTTCCAATACAGTGCCGCGTCCGCGATGGCCGGGTCGTGTTGGGCCGCCGTCGTGAACGCCGCGATCGCCTGATCCCATTGCCGTGCATCCAGCTTGGCCAAACCGCGCTGGTAATTGGTATCGTCCGCCGGCTTCTGAGGCCAGGCGGCGCTTGTCAGGAAGATGAATAGAAAAATGGCTCGTATCATAATTTCTGTTCCTTTTCGCGAGTGTTCGCGCTCGCGATTCGAATTTTGAATAGAAGTCCCTCGTTGTCCACGCGCTCGCGGAGGTCTTCGAGATCGCGCGAGGCGTGCTTCGGACCGCTGTTCGCTATATCCAGCAACACGCGTTCCAGATCGTCAAGCAAAGCGGCGTGTACATGGTCTCCGTCCCGTGATGCGGTCTCGCGCAGCAGACGATTTTCGTCCAGCAAATCGCGCGCCCGCACCCGCTCGATGTTGAGATCTGTCGCTTCGGGCATGCCATTGAGCAATTCCGTCAGCGCGATCTGGGAGCGCTCCAGGTGATCGCTCATAGCTAGCAGGAAAATTCGTTCGCGATCTTGAGCCGAGAGGCCGGCTTGGCGTTGCCGCTGCGTGAACATGCCGCCGAAAAAGGCAAGCAGCAATAGAAGAGCGAAACCGGGCGCGAGCAGATGCCAGGAACGCCAATGCAGGCGCGCCGGACGCTCCAACCGAGGCTGCAATCGGGCCCAAACTTCGCGTCCATAGCGTTCGCCGCGTTCCGGTACGGGGAAGTCCCGAACGCCGTCCAGCAAATCCTTCAATTGCTGCAAGCCGGCGCGGCACTCCGGGCACTCGGCCAGGTGCATTTGCTGCGAGCCGGTCAGTTCGCCGTAATAGGCCTCCAGCAGTTCGTGTTCCTGAAGATGGTTCATCGCGTCCTCCAGGCCGGTTCGAGGACGCGGCGCAGTTTCTGCACGGCCCGGAACACGCTATGTTTTGCGGCGTTGGTTTGCACGCCTAGGATGCAGGCGATCTCGTCCATATCGCAGCCTTCGTAATGCCGCAGAATGAAGGCCGTTCGTTCCGTTTCCGTGAGTTCTTTCAGGCCCGATCCGAGCAAGTCCGAAATCTGCCCGCTTTGCATCAGGCGTTCGGGCGAGGGCTCGCGCGTGGCAACCTGATCCAGCCAGTGCCAGTTTCCGTCATCGGATGCCGGCGGCGGCGGTTGCTCTTTCCGGTTCTTCCTGGCGCGGATCAGGTCGATCGAACAATTCGCGCAAATGCGATACAGCCACGTCGTGAACGCGGCGCGTCCGTCAAAGCGCCGGATTTGCTTGTACGCGCGCAGAAAAGTCTCTTGCACCAGGTCTTCTGCGTCTTGCTCGTTGCCAGTCATGCGATAGGCCAGGCGGAACACCGCGTGGCTGTGCCGCTCTACCAGGACACGAAAGGCGTGCTGATCGCCCTTCCGTGCCTGTTCGGCCGCCGCCGCATCGGTCCATTCCATCCGGCTGGTCCTTAGACTGGAGAAGCGGGAAGCGGTTAGCAACAGAACCGCGACCGCAAGGGAGCGCCTACTTCTTATTCATATCCGTGAACGCCAGCGCCTTTTTTTCGCCGTCGACAATCATGTGGTCGTCGCCGCTGTAATAGGTAAGCTGGCGGCCACGGGTGGTTCCTTTGTGGCTATCGACCATCTGCGGCGCGCCGCCGTTCAACACGACTTTGTCTTCTTTCGTGTAGTACTCGCAATGCTCACCGGTTCCAGTCCGGGTGCGATTGGCGGCAACCTGGTCGGAAATGCTGACATTGCCGTCGGCAATCGCGTGATTGAGCGAAGACTCGTTGCCGTTGTCGGCGGTCTTTGGGGTGAGAAATGCCTTGACTTGCTTCGCGGTCACGGTCATTTTTTGCCGGACCAGTTTAACGCCCCCGGTGTACAGCGCGATGCGCGTATCGTCGCGGTAGGAGAGCTCCGGCGCAGAGACCGTCGTGAACACCGGCGATTGCGCGTTGCTGTTCCTGTTATCGACGAGCTCGCTGACTACATTCCCGGAAGCCTGCAGCGACTGATTGTCACGGTCCACATCGATCACGTTCGCGGAAATGCGATTCGCGCCCTGCCACATCACCACATGTCCGTCGTAATGAACTTTCGTATTGTTGTCGCGGGTCTGCATCTCGTCCGCTGTCGCCTGCATCGGCTGAGTCGTGTCGAGCATGGAGGTGCCGGGCTTCTCGTTGCGGTCCGGTTGATGCGTGGAGAAGACGTGCCCCACGGCGTCCATGTCGCCCGTGGCCTGATTCATGACGATCTTGTCCGCGGTGGCCGATCCGGTATCGTCCAGGACCCGCGCCTGATCGATCAGTGTGATCTTATTAATGGTCTGGTCGAGATACGCTTTCTTGGCCCAGGCTTTCCGCGTTCCTTCCTGATACCGGAAATTGCCGGTCTGCTCAATATCGGCAAGCTTGTTTGTACCCGGAGTAAATTTGGCTGTGAGCAGGTCGCTCCACGTCAGTGCGGGAGCTGGCGCCTTCCGGTCTTTTGTTTGCTGCGCGGGCTTGTCGGTGTGGGTCGCAGCGTTCCAGGCGGTGAAGCTGTCGATATAGCTGTTCTGGCCATAGATAATTGTGAGGCGCGAAGCATCGAGCGTGCGATGGGACTGCTCCGGACGGTTCGGCTTAAATTCAAGCTGCGCCTTCGATGGAGCGCGGATCTCCTGCACTTCCTCACCGCCTGGCTTCATGGCAAGCTCGATGTGTTCGCTCCGTAGAATGCGCGTTTCGGGCATCTGCTCGCCCGGTTGCGGCAGCGGGTCCGATTCCGCCACCGCGTGTCCATCCGCCAGCACCAGCGCCAGATCGCTTTCATTCTCTGCGGTTCCGTTCTTCTGCTGTGTCGAGATCGTAAAGCGCAGATCTGCGCGGTCCCCCGTGATCGTGGTGCGCGAGCCTGGCTCGGTGGTTACGACCCGCGCGTCCTTATTCCCGATGATCTGGATCAGATTTCCGTCGTCATCAAACAGCGCGGTCATCTGCTGCGCCGAGTAATTGGTCTGGCGATCTTCGCGCGTATCGGTCCCGACCGGATTCTCCGCATCGATCTGATGCAGAACGCCGTCCACCAGCGTGACTACCGAGTTTCCGGCCTGAATCACCGTACTCTGCCGCTGCAGCTTCGACCACGGCGAGAGATAGACCTTGCCTTCCTTTTCCTTGTAGACCAGATCGCCCGCTTCCACATGCATCTTGCGCTCGGCCGGGCCCTTTCCGATCCAATCCAAAGCGACCTGCGATTTCAGATGTAACGTTTGAGCGTTCGAATCGTAATCCGCCCCGACGCCGCGGCCGTCGCCCTCGGTGAACAGAAATGACGCGGGCTGGTCTGTGGTGGCTTTGCCCGATTTCGTCTCATACGTAATTCCGGAGGTCTGAATGCGTACGCGTTTTTCGGCTACGTCTTTGTCGGCGGCATTCTTATCCGCCGGTACATCGATCACAATCGACACCGGATCCTGGGACTTCATCACGCCGGAGCGCTCATCAAACAGCGCGCGATCCGTCCGGATGTAGGTATAGGAACTCGCGTCCTTGTTATAGAGCCGCAGCGCGAGATCCTGCAACTCGAAGGTAGACGGATCTTTGGTCGCTTGAAATCCCTTCGCGTCCACCTGAACCACAATTTTGTTCGTCCGGGGATCGTGCTTGTACTCGTGCCACCCGCCGCGCGCCACGGCTTCCAGCCCGGTCTTGATCGGCGGTGCGGGCGCAACCCGGCGCGCCTGGACAGTCTCCATGCGCAGTTTATAGGTATAGCCGACGAGCGCCGCGAGGATGACTGCGGCGACGGCCAGCAGGAGGGAAATTCGCCGCATAGATTAGGACTGCAATCCAGTTCCAGGATACAAGGTAACGTCGGACTCCCCGGTAGCGCTTGAAGAAACCCTTTCCGTTTTTAGCCACTAGATCATGCGTAGCGGCTAAGCTAGAAGGAGAAGCCGCCAAAGTGACAGACGCCCACATCATCAGCATCGCCATCATCTTCATTGCCGCTATCGGTTCCATCATGTACAACAATTCGCGCATCACCGATCTGCGTGTTGCCATCGACGGTCGCTTCAGCGGCATTGATAAGCGCATGGACGACCTGCGCAATAGCGTGAACCAGCACCTCGATGACAAATTCAAGCTGCTGGATACCAAACTGGACCGCATCATCGAAATGCTCGCCAGTCACGATGCGCGCCTCTACAAGCTGGAGCACCCCGACGAACGTTAGCCAGCCGGGCTTGGAGCGTCGTCACGTCCGCACTCGCGCGCGGTGATGCCGAAGCAAATCTGAGTCAAGCATTATCAATATTTAGACTGCCAGCAGAATAAACATCCAGCAAACAATAACTTACAACAACATCTTGTCACTCTCTTGACGAGTGTGCTAAAACATTCTGTGGGTGGTCGCGGCTCAGAAAAGCCCGACCTCAATCGAAGAAATTCACAGGTTCTGACAATTCACTGGAGGTTTTGAGTATGGACATTCGTCCGCTTCACGACCGTGTCGTGGTTAAACGGATCGAAGAAGGAGAGGTCATGCAGGGCGGCCTCTACATTCCGGACACTGCCAAAGAAAAGCCGCAGCAGGGCGAAGTGGTCGCCGTCGGCAAGGGCAAACGAGATGACAGCGGCAAACTGATCGAGCTGGACGTTCAGGTTGGCGATCGCGTGTTGTTTGGAAAGTATTCCGGTAATGACATCAAGCTGGACGGCACTGAGTACTTGATCATGCGCGAGGACGAGATCCTGGGCGTGCTCACCAACGGTGCGAAAAGCGCAAAGGCTAAGTAAAGGAGGACTCAGGAGCAATGGCTGCAAAACAAATTGTTTATAGCGAAAATTCGCGTCAGGCTATTCTTCGCGGCGTAAATCAATTAGCGGATGCCGTGAAGGTGACGCTCGGCCCCAAGGGCCGCAACGTGGTTTTAGAGAAGAAGTTCGGCGGTCCGACGATTACCAAGGACGGCGTGACCGTCGCGAAGGAAGTCGAGCTGAAGGATCCGCTCGAGAACATGGGCGCCCAGATGGTGCGCGAGGTTGCTTCGAAGACCTCCGACATCGCGGGCGATGGTACGACGACCGCGACGATTCTGGCCCAGGCGATCTTCCGCGAAGGTGTGAAGTCGGTTGCTGCCGGAGCGAATCCGATGGCTCTGAAGCGCGGGATTGAGAAGGCCGTCGATACGGTTGTCGAGGAAGTCAAGAAGCTTTCGAAGCCGGTTTCGGGCGACGCCATCGCGCAGGTCGGCACCATTTCGGCCAACGGCGATTCGACGATCGGCAACATTATTGCCGAGGCGATGAAGAAGGTCGGTAAGGACGGCGTGATCACGGTGGAAGAGTCGAAGACCATGGTGACCGAGCTGAACACCGTGGACGGTATGCAGTTCGACCGCGGCTATCTCTCGCCGTACTTCGTCACCGATCCGGATCGCATGGAAGCGGTGCTGGAAGATCCCTACATTCTGATCCACGAAAAGAAGATCAGCAACATGAAGGATCTGCTGCCGCTGCTCGAGCAGATTGCGCGTTCGGGCAAGCCGCTCCTGGTGATTGCCGAGGAAGTGGAAGGCGAAGCGCTCGCGACTCTGGTGGTCAACAAGCTGCGTGGAACCTTGAACGCCTGCGCTGTGAAGGCTCCGGGCTTCGGCGATCGCCGCAAAGCGATGCTCGAGGACATCGCGATCCTCACCGGCGGCAAGGCTCTGATGGAAGAGACCGGCATCAAGCTGGAAGGTGTTCGCCTCGAAGACTTGGGCCGCGCGAAGCGCGTCACGGTTGACAAGGACAACACCACCATCGTGGACGGCGCCGGCACGCAGAAGAACATCGAAGGCCGCATCAAGCAGCTCCGGACGCAGATTGATGAGACCACCTCAGACTACGATCGCGAGAAGCTGCAGGAGCGGCTGGCGAAGCTCGCCGGCGGCGTAGCCGTCATCAAGGTCGGTGCTGCCACCGAGACCGAGATGAAGGAGAAGAAGGCGCGCGTCGAAGACGCTCTGCACGCGACCCGTGCGGCCGTCGAAGAGGGCATCGTTCCGGGCGGCGGCGTGGCGCTGCTGCGCGCGGGCGAGGCTCTGAAGAGCCTCAAAGGCGACGGCGATGAGCAGATTGGCGTCGACATCATCCGTAAGGCCACGGAAGAGCCGTTACGCCAGATTTCCGGAAACGCCGGTTTTGAAGGCGCGATCGTGATCGAGAAGGTGCGCTCGAATGGCGAGAAGAACTTCGGCTTCAACGCAGCCAACGGCCAGTTCGAAGACCTGGTGAAGTCGGGCGTGATCGATCCGACCAAGGTGACGCGCTCCGCGCTGCAGCATGCCGCTTCGATCAGCGCGCTCATGCTGACGACCGAAGCGATGATCGCCGAGATTCCGGAGAAGAAGGCGCCTGCCGGGCCGCCTGCCGGCCACGGCCCCGACATGGACTACTAATTAGTTAGTTCAGTCGAGTTTAGTTTAGGTTCGCCCGCTTGGTCAAAAGCCAAGCGGGCTTTTTTGTGGCCGCTTGGCCCAGGGGACACTCCATAAGCGTTAACTTAGTACTCCGATTCGAAATTACGATGACGTATTCGCGTCGGTAGGGAGCCCAATTTAGACCTCGAGGCCGATATCCTTTAAATTTATGTCGTTGCCTTTGTGTGGAAAGGTGTCTCTCGTCACCGGCGCGTCACGGGGAATCGGAGCGGCAACAGCCACGAAGCTAGCCCTTCTCGGATCCGATCTCGTCATCAATTATCGAAACAAAGCCGCACGCGCCGAACAGGTATGCCGCGAAATCGCAAATCTCGGGAGAAACGCGCTCGCGGTCCGAGCCGACCTGACCGTCGACTCCGAACTGGACGCGATGACATGGACCATTCAGCAGTTCTATAAGCGTTTGGACGTGCTTGTCTTGAACGCAAGTGGCGGCCTCGAGCAGGGAAAGACCGAAGATTATGCCATGACCCTGAACCACACGGCGCAGTTACAGACTGCAAAGGCTGCCACTAAGTTGATGCCCGACGGAGGCCGAATCGTATTTGTGACGAGTCACTGGTCTCACTTCTATGGCCCAAAAGCCGGTGATTGCCGGGTACGAAGTGGTGGCAAGAAGTAAGCGTGCGGGGGAACAAGCACTTCGCAACTATGCCTCCGAGCTAAATGGATCTGGCATATCACTCGTGGTCGTTAGCGGTGACATTATTGAGGGCACGATTACCCCGCGTCTCCTGGAGCGAAAAAATCCAGGCCTGATTGAACATCGCCGGCTGCAAGCCGAAAAATTGTCCACAATAGACGACTTCGCCGAAGCAATTGCTGCCGCCGCATCTGACAAGAGTCTTCCGTCCGGTCATACTATATTCGTGGGTCCAACCGATTATTTCGGTTCGCACTCTTGACCGCCTGCAAGCTGGCGCTATTGGAAACTCCGCAGTGCGTCGCGCTTGTGTCCGGATCACCTCCAGTGTGGTCGTTAGCCGGAAGTTGGTTTTGGAAACGCCACCGAATGGCAGCTCCCGAGATTACCTTCGACAATCGAGTTCCGTGAGTGCTGCGGCTGAGCTTCCACAAGGGAAGGGAAAAATCGATTTCCGCTTTTATAGTTTCTTCAGCCAGATGTCACGCACCCACAGCTTGCCTGTAGCCTCTACTTCGATACCGATTTTGCCGCTATTGTGGAACTTGCTTTTGTCGTCATCAAAAAGCATGGCCATCACATGGCCGTTCAAAATGTGAGTGTATTGGTGGCCGCGAGCGATGATGTGAAGCTGGTTCCAATCTTCGCGCTTGTAGAACTTGCCGAGCTCATTGGTGTCACTGAGGGTGGCGAGGAGCCGCGGCTTCCTGCCTTCCTCCGTGTGGACAACATCGCCGCGCCAGGCAATGATTCCGCGGCCGGTGTCCTGCTCGTAGAACTGGCCAGTGTAACGGTTTCCGGCATCGAAATCGTACTGCGGACCGGCAAGATTCCATCGCGCTTCGGATGCCGGATCGGGGGGTGTTCCGCGGGGCTGGCCGCTCGGATACGTTTGGCTCGCGCCCGGAGGACCGCCTCTAGCTGGCCTGGGCTGGGGAGGAGCGATCCAACTGCGGTACTGAATGCCGCTATTGATATTGCCGTCGCCCTTCATCTCCAGCTTCAACTCGAAATCCGAGGGCTCACCGCCTTGCCAGACGAGATAGATCGTTCCGGTAGGCTTCTCGCAGGTGGATTCGATGGTGATGGCGCCATTCTCCACTTTCCAATTTGAATCGCCAGACCACCCGTTAAGTGTTTGGCCATCCCACAGGGAGGTCCAGCCCTCATGGTCGGCGAAATTGACCGGCTCGGGATGAGTGAAGCCCGGAAAGCGGCGCGGTGGCGCTTTTTCGGCAGGCTGTTGGGATCTGGCAGGATTGACGCAAAAAACCACGGCCGCGATTACCGGGATTGCGCCTGCAAGCATCAGTTTTCTCATGTTCTGACAAAGTATCATCGTTTGACGAAGCGGTTTGATGACGCTGCCTTTGGCGGATAAAGGCCAGCTACTCACTGATCGTCGTCGTCGTCATCGTGATACTTCTTGGCGGCTTTGACGAACGGGCCAGGCATCTCGACCTTCGGCTCCCCCGGATACGGACGCGCCCAGCCTGTCGCCGAATACCAGACCACATGGTTGAGGAAATTCGGGTCAACCGCGTCGGCTTTGTCGTATTTGTCTTTCATCACTTCCGCCGTTGCTTTGAGCCAGGCCTTTTGGACCGGGCTGTACGCGACACCGTCTTTATGGGGCAGATCCGGGCCTTGGTCAATGGCGATGACCGCCGGCAAATGATCGTAAGGCGTGAGGTCGGGCGTATTCTGAAAAGCATCGAACATCGGCGAGGCCACCAGGTCGAACTGGGTCAAAGGCTGCATGCCCAGGATATTCTCAATCGTGCGGTTGATATTTTCGGCTGTGTAGGTGGTGTGGATCGCTTTACCCTGGCCGGCAGCTTGCGGAGCTGCCGCATAGGGACTGATGACGTACACCGGCTGGCGATGTCCATCCACGTGATCCACACCATTCTGGCTATCATCCTCTTCAACGAAAATTGCGGTTTGCGCCCACACCTTGCTGTGGCTAATCGCCTCCACAATGCGGCCGAGGGCCAAGTCGTTATCCGCTTCATAGTTGATCGGATAGGGAAGGCCTTTCTTGGTTCCCGCGGTGTGGTCGTCCGGAAGCCATAGAATCGTCAGGTTGGGAACCTGGTTGGTCGCATCCTGCTGCCGGAAGAGCGGTAGCCAATAGTCTGCGCGATATTGGTCGGGAATCGTCAGATTGAATGGTGGATAGTGGGGGTCCAGGAGTTTGGCTGCTGAGGGGACGGGAGAGCTTACGGTCACTGCGTCATCCGGAACAATGCAACTGGACGCCGCAGCTTTGTGTTCCTTGCACATTGCGGTGCTGTAGAAATCACTCCAGGTATATTTGGCGCCATCTGGTTTCGTCGCGACCTTTCCTCCGCCGGCCCACTCTCCGTAGAGCTTGACGGAGAGTCCTTTCGCTTCCGCGGCGGTCCACAGGAACCCTCGCGGTGTATAGGTCAGCGGATCGTCGGCATCGCCGCCGGGATACGAACGGATCCAATCCGGCGCCAGAATATCGTTCGAATAGAACGAGCCCGACATGACGATCCAGGGGTGGCCGTCGGCCGATTGCCGGCTCGGAGCATAAACGTTATCGAGTAGTGGAAAACGCTTGATGAAGGCGTGCTGATTCGGCAGCGCGGAGGCGAAGACGGCAAGAGACGGATCTCCATTTCCCCACGGCACGTCCCCCAGCATTTGGTCATAGGTACGATTCTCCTTGATGATCAGGAACACGTGCTTGATGAGCGAGGGCTCGCCGATATGTTTGGGCACTGCGACGGGTTTGGCGTTGTGGTCTACGAACTCCGGCCCAACCTGGACGTTCGTAGTCAGATTCCAGTGGTTGTTATGAATCACCTGTTCCGTGTACCTGGCAAGCTGACTTGCATTGGGCAACGGAATCAGGTTGACCACGCCGGTATCCTGATGGGTGTTAAAACCAGTGACTCCCACCGCGGTGCCGAGTGATCCTTGCGCGCCCAGACCTTTGTCATCGGCGACCACGAGCTGTTTGTGAACCGCGTCATATGAAATGGAAGTTGGGAAATAGCCGGTCGGAATATAGCCAATGACCGGGTGTGCATCCCGGCCGGAAAGATTGACGACGGCGATCGCATTTGCTTCCCCCAGAGTGACAAAGGCGCGGCTGTCACCGGCAACCGCAACGCCGTTAGGCCCGGACCCGAAGGCGCCGCTCCCAATGGGCACGCTGAGATTAATCGTGCGGACCCGGTCGGTGTTGAGATCGACGACGGAAAGGCTGTCGCTATACGCATTCGCTACATAAAGATTTGACCCGGAAATTGTCATCCCAGCGGGGTGGAGGCCGACGCTAAAGGTCTTTACGGTCGAGCCTTTCGCGAGGTCTACCACGGAAACGGTGCCGGTGGTTGCGAAGGCATTCTTCCGGTCGACAACGATGGGTGTGCCATCGGAATCGTTGGTGAAATCTTCGCTGCTCGCCGGCCGGCCGCCTTCATTGCTCACATAGGCATATTGGCCTCGAATCACCACACTATTCGGCGCATTGCCGACGGGGATCTGGGCAATGAGCTTTGCCGGACCAGCGGTCAGATCCAACACACCCAGGGTGTTCGCCGCGTTTAGCACGACATAGGCGCGTTTTCCGTCATCGGATAGGGCAATGCCGCCAGGATTGATGGATTTGGCATTGTGATACGCGCGGCCATCCGCCGGCGGTGGCGGTAGCTTCACACTCTGGCTGTTGCTGATACGGCCGGTCTGTGGATCCACACTCGCGATGACCACATGATCGTCATCCTGGCTGAAGAACAGCTTCGAACTGTCCGCCGAATAGGTGATGCCAGTGAAGGAGCCGGTCTTGTCGGAGGTAAAGGTGGCGCCGTTCACAATTGTCGGGATGAATCGCTGGAGAACCTGGCACGTGGCGGTGTTGAAGACGATGATGGGCTGCGGCGAGCCCATGAGGAGCACTGCGGCGGTTGCGGTCTTGCTATTCGGATTGAGCGCTATGGCTTTCGCACGCACCGGTGAGCCAAGCTGCACGATGTGTCCGGCGGGCGTCAGGGTCTGATTGTTCGACGCGACGATCGAGCCATCATTTTGAGGACCGACGGTGCGGCTAGGACTATCGGCATTTTGGACGGAATCTGGACTTGCGGCCAACGCGGAGAGGAGGAGGCAAGCGGGCACCGCTATACGTTTCAACATTTCTTAGGGTCGAACTTAATGGTATGCCAAGAGATCTTGAATGGAATCACGGAACACCGGAAGAGATTCGGGCGCACAAAAGAGCTAGTGACACACAGAACGCGCCGGTTTACGCGAATGAGTCGCCGGCCAGCCAGCAAAGAATTTACGATAGATTAACGACCGTTGGGAAACCCCCGCGCGGGTCTGTTATCTCTTCCTTGCCGCTTTCTTGGTGGTCCGTTTCGAAGCCCTCTTCTTGGCGGTGCTCTTGTTCGCGGTGGTCCGCTTTGTAGTGCTCTTCTTAGCCGTTGTCTTCCTGCTCGCGGTCTTTTTGGAGGCGCGCTTCTTCTGGTTCGGATTCGATGGAATGTTGGCGCCGGACCTGCGCGCTTCGCTCAGGCCAATCGCGATGGCCTGCTTCGGGTTCTTCACCTTTCCGCCGCGTCCCCGGCTCAACTGGTGATGCTTGAATTCATGCATCACCTTCTCCATTTTGTTTTTGACGATGCGCTTCGATTTCGGCGTCGATCCAGTGGATTTCCTTCCGGACGATGACGATCGTCGTGAGCTCGATGATTTCTTGGTTGCCATCTGCTATACGGTCCTCGCAAAAATTCTTGGGGAACTTCTACTCCCTGGAGACAAGCCCACAGGAAAATGTTTCACCAAAACTACTGCCAATGCAAGCGCTTTGATGAGGGGCGATTGTTATCCTGACAACCAGAGGTCCTTATTTGTCGCGCATCTGGGCTGCTATTCGCAGCTTTTTCTACATCCTATTTACTGGCCGTTTGCCGGAGGACATTACCGATCGATTTGGTTTCAAGAAACCGGAACCGGTAGAGCCCGCGGTGCCGGTCGAGTTGCCGAAAGTGAGCGATGGCGCGCTGCAGATGCTGCAAATTCTGCAGCGCGATTCGCGTTTGATCGATTTTGTCATGGAAGATATCGCAAGCTATTCGGACGATCAAGTTGGAGCGGCCGTGCGCACGTTGCATGCGGATTGCAAAGCTACGCTCAATCGCCATGTCACGCTCGCTCCCGTGATCGACGGCGTAGAAGGAACTTTTCAGAAGCTCGATCCATCGAAAGCGCCCGACCCGAATCGCATCAAGCTGATCGGCAATGTTCCCGCAAGCGGCAAGGTGGCGGGGGGAACACTGCGTCATCGCGGCTGGATGATTTCGGCGGTGAATCTGCCGCCTATCGGCAAGCAGAATATTTCCGTGATTGCACCGGCGGAACTGGAAGTGGAGTAAACAAGCCGCCCATGCCGCAATACATTATTGGAATCGATCTTGGCACGACAAACAGCGCGCTCGCTTACACGCGCACTGAGGAAACCGAGCAGCCGCAGGTAAATCTTTTTCAAGTTCCGCAGCTTGTCAATCCAGGCGAAGTGGCGGAACTTGATCTGTTGCCATCCTCTTTATATATTCCAGGCGAGAACGAGTTTGTGCAAGGAGCGCTGGCACTTCCGTGGAGCGAGCGGCCTGATTATATTACGGGCCAGCTTGCACGGAAGCGTGGCGTGGAGAACGCGAGCCGGCTGGTCAGCTCTGCGAAATCGTGGCTTTCGCACCAGACCGCCGATCCGACGCTGCCGCTTTTGCCGCTGGCGGCGCCCGAGGGCATCCGGAAAATTTCACCCGTCGAAGCGTCGACCCAATATCTTTTGCATCTGCGCCTGGCCTGGGATTTTGCGCATCCCGATGCGAAGCTCGAAGATCAGTCGGTCCTAATTACAGTCCCGGCCTCTTTCGACGCGGCTGCGCGTGAACTGACGCAGCGCGCGGCGAAACGCGCCGGGTATCCCGACGTGATCATCATCGAAGAACCGCAAGCGGCGTTTTATGCGTGGATTCAGCGTAACCAGAACTGGCGCGAACTGGTTAAGCCCGGCGATTTGATTCTGGTGGTGGACATCGGCGGCGGCACAACGGACTTCACGTTGATTGCTGTCACCGAGCGCGATGGCGAGCTGCAGCTCGAACGCGTTGCCGTCGGCGAACATCTGGTTTTGGGTGGCGACAATATGGATCTCGCGGTGGCCCGTTACGCGGAGCAGCAGTTCGGGCAGAAGGGCACCAAGCTGGATGCCATCCAGTTCCACTCGCTATGGCAGCAGTGCCGGGCCGCGAAGGAGGTGCTGCTCTCGAGTGAGGCAAAGAGCGCGAAAGACCAGCCGCTCACGATTCTGGGGCGGGGAACCGGTGTGGTGGGTGGGACGATTCGCGGCAAGATCACGCGCGATGAAGTTCGCCAGCTTCTGCTGGACGGCTTTTTCCCGGCTGTCGGGGCGGATGCCGCTCCACAGCGCCAGCGTCGCGCCGCGCTGATGGAAGTCGGATTGAACTATGCATCCGATCCCGCCATTACGAAGCATCTCGCGCAATTTCTCCGCAACGCCGGGGCGGCCCGGCCGACGCATTTGCTGCTGAATGGCGGAGTCTTGCAGGCCGGCGCGATTGAGCATCGCCTTTTCGAAGTCTTGAACAACTGGCTGAAGGAAGCAGGAGCGAATCCGGTCACAGAACTGGTGAGTGAAACCAAGCACGCCGATCTGATGCATGCCGTCGCGCTCGGCGCTGCTTATTATGGACTGGCCCGGACCGGCCGCGGCGTGCGCATTCGCGGCGGCGTTCCGCGCACGTATTATGTCGGCGTGGAGAGTTCGTTGCCTGCGGTTCCCGGCGTGCCGCCGCCGATGAAGGCGTTTGTCGTGGTGCCGTTTGGGCTCGAAGAAGGATCGAAAGTGGAGCTGCCGCAGCGCAAATTCGCGCTGGTGGTGGGCGAGCCTGCCGAGTTCCGCTTCTTTTCGTCGGTGACGCGCAAGAATGATCCTCCTGGAGAAATGCTGGAAGAGATCGGAAGCGATATCGAAGAACTCGCGCCGATGGAAGTGTTTTTGCCTGCGGCCGACGGTGCGCAGGAAGAGATTGTTCCCGTGACGCTCGAAAGCAACGTGACCGAGACCGGGATGCTGGAACTATGGTGCGTGGCGGCGGATGGACGGCGCTGGAAATTGGAGTTTAACGTTCGCGAGCGCGCTGCGGCAGCATGAACGTCGGGATTGATCTCGGTACAACGAACTCCGCGCTTGCATATATTGATCCGCGCGAGGCGGCCGAAGCGGATTTTCCGCCCATTCATGTGTTGCCGATCGAGCAGCAGATCGATGCCAACCGCACGGGAGCGCTGCGCACGCTGCCTTCGTTTCTATACCTGAGCGAGCCGCCGGTGGCGGGTGCGTATGCGCGCGATCAGGGCGCGCTGGTTCCCACGAAAACCGTTCATTCGGCGAAATCGTGGCTTTCGAATTCCGAGGTGGATCGCACCGCTAACATTCTTCCTTGGGATTCGCAGGAAGAGGGGCGCGTGTTGTCTCCCGTGGCTGCCTCCACGCGCTATCTGGCGCATATGCGGGAAGCCTGGGAGCGCGCAAAAGGCGGATCCCTGTCCGGCGAGCGCGTCGTTCTCACTGTACCCGCGAGTTTTGACGAAGAAGCCCGCGAACTCACGGTGCAAGCGGCCCGGGACGCGGGGATCGACAACCTCACGCTGCTTGAAGAGCCCGCGGCTGCGTTCTATGCGTGGATTTCCAGCCATCTCGCGCGTTCGAACAAGGAACTGTTCGACGGGCAGGTGGTGCTGGTGTGCGATGTAGGCGGCGGCACGACGGACTTCACACTGGTGCGGGTCAATCGCGAAGGCGATCGCGTCGAGTTTACTCGCACGACAGTGGGGCGTCATCTTTTGCTCGGCGGCGATAATCTCGATCTGACGATTTCGTGGCTGGCCGAATCCAAGCTCGGTAAAACGTTGTCCTTGCGGCAGCGTAGCGCGTTGCGGCGCCAGTGCTCGGCGGCCAAGGAACGCTTGCTTTCTCCGGGCAGTCCGCCCAGTGTGGATGTCACCGTGGTTGGCTCGGGCGCGGCGCTGATCGGCGGAACGCTAAAAACATCCGTTACGCGCGATGAGGTGCTGGAATTGGCGCTCGGCGGATTCCTTCCCGCATGCAATCTGACGGACCGCCCGAAGCAGGAGAAGCAGAGCGTATTTCGCGAACTCGGATTGCCGTATGTCTCGGATCCGGCCATCACGCGGCATCTCGCGGAATTTTTGAGCAACTCGCCCGCAGCCGAACACGGCATCGACGCCATTCTGTTTAACGGCGGTTTCTTCATTCCGCAGGTTTTTCGCGATCGCGTACGCGATGTGGTGGAGCACTGGTTTGGTCGCAAGCCGCTGGTCTTCGAAAACCACGATCTCGATCTCGCGGTAGCGATCGGCGCCGCTTACTATTCGTATGTGCGGGCCTCCGGAAGCGGCGTTCTGGTGCGCGGCGGTTTGCCGCGCGCGTATTTTCTCGGATTGCAGGATGCGGGTTCGTCTTCGATTCGCACCGTGTGTTTGATGCCGCGCGGTACGGAAGAAGGCCAGGAGATCAGGCTGGAGCAGCCCGAATTGCAGCTTTTGGCCAATACGCCCGTGGCGTTCCGACTCTACAGCTCGCTCAGCCGCGCCGATGACGCGGCCGGTGATCTGGTCGAATTTACGCCCACCGACGACATGTACGATCCGTCTAGCGATCCGCGCCTGCACGCTCCGCTGCGCGCGGTGATTCGTTTTGGTAAAGGGGGCGAGCGGCGCGTTCCCGTGACGCTTGGCGCGCGCCTGAGCGAGGTCGGCACCCTCGAAACCTGGGCCGAATCGAAGATCAGCGAACATCGCTGGCGTTTGCAATTCCAGTTGCGCAAAACAAGCGACGCTTTGGAGCAGGCGCCTGCCGCGACGGGCATTCGGTCTTCCGCGATCATCAGCCCCGAAGCGCAAGGTAACGCCGAATCGCTGATTCAGGAAGTGTTTGGCGGTCCGGACATCACGCTGCCGCCGGAACAACTGCCCGCGCGGCTGGAACAGGCTTTGGGTCTGGGCCGCCTGTCTTGGCCGCTTCCGACGGTTCGCGCGCTCGGCGATAAACTGCTGACGCTTGCGGAAGGCCGGCGCAAAAATGCGGCTCACGAAGCACGCTGGTTAAACCTCACCGGCTTTTGTCTCCGCCCCGGCTTCGGCTTTCCGGGCGACGACTACCGTGTCGAACAGGCGCGGCGGGTATATGCATCCGGTCTGACGTTCGCTAATCAAATCCAGTGCCAGATCGATTGGTGGATTTTCTGCGGCCGTATCGCGGGAGGGTTCAATCGCAATCAGCAGGCGGACATCTTTCAACGCCTCTCGCCGATCCTGATGCCGAAACAAAAACGCAAGCAGCGCCTGAATCCGAGTCTTTACCGCGAAATGTGGCGCACCGCCGCGAGCCTGGAACTCTTGCCGCAGCAAACGAAAGGGCAGCTTGGCGAACTGCTGCTCGATATGGCAAAGCGCGGCGAGATGCAGGATACCAGCGTTTGGTGTCTGTCGCGGCTGGGCGCGCGGCGGTTATTCAGCGCACCGGCGAATCTGGTGCTGTCGTCTACGATTGCGGGCCGTTGGGTGGAGACGATGCTGCGCCTGCCACATAGCCCGGCGCTGCTCGAAGCAGTCGTGCATATCGCGCAGCAGACAGGCGACGTAGCGCGGGACCTTCCGCCGGCAATTCTGGACGCGGTGCGGCGCGCCTGCGATGGCGCGCCGCGGGCGGCGGAATTGCTGCGCGAACTTGCGGGTGAGGAACCGGATCTTGCCTCGTCGAGCCGCATCTTCGGCGAAGAGCTGCCCGCCGGCCTCATTCTGGCGGGCGCGGGAGTCGAATAACTCCCGAATGCTTGAAACGCGCATTGTTGATCGCATCCGGAAACTGGCGCTTCGCGGACCGAAGAGCAATCAGATCATCACGGAGATTGGTGACGATTGCGCGGTGCTGCGCCCGCGACCGAACGAGGATCTGGTTTTCACAACCGACTTCGTGCTGGAGGGACGTCACTTTACGCTCGACACCCATACGCCTGCGGATATCGGCCACAAAGCGCTCGCGCGGAGCTTGTCGGACGTAGCTGCCATGGGAGCGGAGCCGGTGTTTTGTTTGGTCTCGCTCGGAGTTCCGCCGGCGCTCGGAAGCTCCTGGATTACGCGCTTCTACAAAGGTTTGCTGAAGCTGGCGAATCGCTTTTCGGTGACATTGGCGGGAGGCGATCTCGCCCGCTTTGAAAAGGTGATTGCGGATGTGATGTGCTGCGGCCGGGTCAGGCGCGGGAAAGCGATCCTGCGCAGTGGCGCAAGACCGGGCGACCTTATTTATGTAACGGGTACACTTGGCGGCCCCGCGCATGCAAAATGGAGCCCTCATCTTCGCCCGGAACCGCGCATAGAGGCAGGGTTGGCGCTCCGCCGTTTTCGCGTTTCGTCCTGCATGGATCTGAGCGACGGGCTTGCGCTCGATCTCCACCGCCTGTGCATCGAATCGAAAGTCAGCGCCGAGCTTCGTTTGCCCCTGCCCCTGGCGCGAGGAGCGAGCTTGGATGAGGCTCTCCATGGCGGCGAGGATTATGAGCTTCTCTTTACTGCCCCACCCCGCACGAGAATTCCGGTTGTGATCGGACACGTTCCTATCGCATGCATCGGTGTGATCACATTCGGACAGTCTGGGTCGCTCCGGCTGGACGGGCGGCCACTCGAACCCAAAGGATTCGACCACTTTCGATGAATGTCATTCTGGACCTGATCGAAGCGTTCCGGCGCTCGAAGACGATGTTCACCGCCGTGCGACTCGGAATTTTCGACCGCTTGGAGCAGCAGCCTCAAGTGAGTGAGCAGCTTGCCCGCGTGCTGAATCTTAATGCCGATGCGCTCCGACGGCTGCTGGACGCTTGTGTCGCGCTCGGGTTGTTAGTGCGCGCCGGCGACGAATATCACAACACGCCGGTTGCCTCCCGGTTTCTAGTCAAATCCAGCCCGCACACATTATCCGGCTATATCAATTATTCGGATCGCTCGCTCTATGCGCTGTGGGGACACTTGGATGATGCCGTCCGCGAAGGCACGAACCGCTGGGCGCAGGCGTTCGGCAGCCGCGACGCGCTCTTCGATTACTATTTCCGCGACCCGGAAGCGACGGCCAGCTTCATGCAGGGGATGCACGGCTTCGGACAACTTTGTTCGGCTTCGATCGCAGCGGCTTTCGATCTGAGCCGGTTCAATCGTGTGGTGGATCTCGGCGGTGCCACCGGGCATCTGGCTGTCGCCGTCTGCGAACGGTATCCCAGCATGAAGGCCACCATATTCGACCTGCCGCGCATTGAGCCGTTCGCGCGCACTGGGGATCGAATCGATTTCGTAGCAGGCGATTTCTTCGCCGATCCGCTTCCGCCCGGCGATCTCTATGCGCTGGGTCGGATTCTCCACGATTGGGATGTCGAGCGGATTCAGCTTCTGCTTGGAAAGATTGCCGCGAATCTGAAACCCGGCGGCGGCATTTTGATCGTTGAAGCTCTCCTCAACGACGATCACTCGGGGCCGGTGTACGCGGCGATGCAGGATTTGAACATGCTGGTCTGCACGGACGGCCGGGAGCGAACATTCGACGAATATCGCGTGTTGCTCGAAGCAGCGGGATTCTCGAATGTCCAATATAAGCGCACCGGAACGCCAGTGGACGCGGTCTTCGCCACGAAATGACGGAACGAACCCATTACGCCGGGTGGCCAAACTGCTATCGATTGAGCAACGGCACCGTGGAGCTGGTGGTGACGGCGGATGTCGGCCCGCGCATCATCCGGTGCGGCTTTGTGGGCGGGCGGAATCTGTTTGCCGAGTTTCCCGATCAGCTCGGCAAATCAGGCGAGCCGTATTGGATGCCGCGCGGCGGCCACCGTTTGTGGATCGCGCCGGAACTCGTGCCCGACACGTATGCGCTCGATAACAGCCCTGTCGACGTGCGCCTCTCGGGCGAGACGATCACGTTGGTGCAACCAGTGGAGCCGGGAACCGGTCTCCAGAAAGAGCTCTCGATCGAATTGACAGGCGAGGCTGAGGTCCGGGTCGTTCACCGGGTCAAGAATTGTGGAACGAAGCCAAAGCGATTTGCTCCCTGGGCGCTGACCCAAATGGCCCCGGGTGGAGTCGGGGTTGCGGCCTTCCCGCCGCGCGGCCACCATCATGACCGGCTACTTCCAACCAATCCGCTGGCGATGTGGTTCTATACGGATTTCTCGGATAAGCGCTGGCGGCTTACGCGCCAATATCTGATCCTCCGGCAGGAGGCGGCGAACCACTCGCCGCAGAAAGCCGGGCTTTTCAACCCGGATACCTTTGCTGCCTATCTGCTGGGGACCGACCTTTTTGCGAAACGAACCCAAGCGAATCCGCAGGCCATCTATCCGGATTTCCACTGCTCCTGCGAATTGTTTACAAATGGCGATTTCCTGGAGCTCGAAACGTTGGGTCCCTTGACGGACGTTGCGCCCGGCGATTCCGTAACCCATGTCGAGGACTGGTTTCTCCGGCGGAACGTTCAACTCGATGGGTTCACCGACGAAGGGCTCGACGCTGCGTTCAATGCCTTACGCATCTGAGTGACGGACCGGATCAGGTTCTCCACGGGATCGCCTTTGGGTTCGTTTTTGAAAGTGATGTATCCCGCATACCCGGCCTTCCCAAGGGTGCGATAGACATTGTCCCAGTTGAGTTGCGCATTGCCCACATGAAACACGTTTACGTAGGGAATAGCATCCGCAATCGATTCCCGATCGATCTCGAAGAGCAGCCGGAGATGCGGGTTGTTCGCGTCCTTGACAGCCTGCAAGTTTCTGAGAAGCAGAGTGCGATCGGTTACCTGTGTCGACTGTTCGTTGCCATTCGGAAGAATGATCTGCGGCACGTTCAGCTTTTTCGCCCAGTCGATGGCCTCGTTCATGTTGCGGGCCGCTAGAGCGCTGATTCCCAGCCCATATGATTCCGCCAGACCCTTGTATTTTGTGGCCTGCATTTCAGACCAGCTCCGGTATTCGTCCGCGAGTTCGACGGATTGAATTCCTGCCCGGGCCGCGATGGCGAGTTTTTCTTCGACGGAACCCGGGAGCGTGGAGAGTACGACTCCGGATGTAACCCGCGCCGCGCGCGGCGGCGGTACCGGTGGGTTCGTTTGTGGAATTTGCTGCGCAACCGCTGGGAGCGCGGCAGCAGTTTGGAGAAACGCTCGTCTAGTCGGGAAATGGACGCCCATCGTTCTGGATACAGAGGATAGCAAGACCGGCTGCGATACTGAAGGTGTCGATGCCGGATCCACTCGAATTAACGCCCCAGGAAGCAGCGGCCCGGCTCAAAGGAGAGAACCCGCCCGCGATTATCGATGTCCGGGAGCCGGAGGAGTTTGCGCTGGCGCGCCTGGAAAACGCCCGGCTGATCCCGATGCAGGCGATCCCGGCGGAATTCCAGCGACTGGAATCGCTATCCGACGACGCTGATCTACTGGTCTTTTGCCATCACGGCGTGCGCAGCTTGCAGGTGGTGAACTGGCTGCGGGAGCACGGAATCGAGAACTGCTACAGTGTGACCGGCGGTTTGGATCGTTGGAGCCGGGAGATTGATCCGGGGATTCCGCGGTATTAGACAAGCACGGGCGGACGGGCGGCTTCGCGGAATTTGCGAGCTTTTTCGGCGATGAACTGGTAATTGCCTTCGGCGATTGATTTCGCGTCGATCAGTTCACTGCCCACGCCCACTGCGGCTGATCCGGCCGCCAGAAAATCGGCAATCGTTTCGAGATTGACTCCGCCGGTGGGAACCAGCTCGATCTGCGGAAACGGCGCTTTCAGGGATTTGATGTACTTGGCTCCGCCGAGGGCATTGCACGGAAACACCTTCACGCCGTCGGCTCCGGCTTCCCAGGCGGTCAGAACTTCGGTCGGGGTGAGCCCGCCCGGAAAGATGGGCTTGCTGTAACGCCGGGCGAGTTCGATGGTCTTGACGTTCAGGCTGGGCGTGACAAAGAACTGAGCGCCGGCTAGCATGCAGGCTCGCGCTGTTTCGGAATCAAGAACGGTACCCGCCCCGAGCAGAATGCCGTCGCCATAGCGGTCGGCAACCGCCTCAATCGCCTCGATGGCGTTGGCCACCGTCATGGTGATTTCGACGCAATCGATACCGCCTTCGCGAACCGCCTCAACCGCCGCGATGGCTGTTTCTTTATTAGTTGTCCGAACGATGGGCACCACCGCGATCTGCTTAATCCGTTTTACGATTTCGTCGCGCTTCAAGCTCATGATTTCATCTTCTTCGAAAGCTTCAGGTCCAGCTTCACCATCTTACGGCTGTCGAAAACGCTCACGGTTTTGGTTTTGCTCGTCTGTCCCTGGTATTCTGCGCGCAATTGATAATTTACGTCCGGGTTGAGGCCGTAAAATCGATACTTGCCATCCTGCTGGGCGATGAACGAACGCACCTGAAGCGTCTTCATGTCCTTCAGGAGGACGATCGCGCCTGGCACGGGAGCTCCCTTGCCATTGACTACAACCCCATGGACCGTACGGACCGTTGACCCACCCTCGGGATTTGGCGGCGTTACGGAAGGCTGCATTTCCCCCGGCTGCTGTCCCCAGCAGCCCAGTGCGAGCCCAACCGCCAGACCGAGGATGACTAACGTTCTCACGACCCTAACAACGCCGGCACGCAATTCTCAATGCCAGTCCTCTTCTTCCTCTTCCTCCTCGTCCTCGTCCCCTTCTTCCTCGTCTTCGTCGTAATCGTAGTCTTCGTCTTCTTCGTCTTCCTCGTCTTCCGATTCAAGCTCGACCGGATTGACGCTGGCGACGGTCAACGAAGCACCGCATTCATCGCACGAGAGGACATCGCCTTCGTCCAATTCTTCTTCCTCGACATCAATGGGCGCGTCACATTTCGGACAACTGACCATACAAACTTCCTTCTTCTGGAGTTATGCGTTACGGATCGAAATCCCCGTTACAAACCCTTAAACTAGCACGCACGCGCGGTGCGTACGCCCGAATGGATCATCGGAGTTGTGGAACTGTTTCACCGTGCAATTGCTGGTCATAGGCGGCCAGTTCCGCGGGGGTCAAGGTGACCAGAGTCTTGTCCATATCCTCCGATGTCTCAATCATATGGCGCAAGTGAGCGGCCGCCAGACGCATACAGTAAGGATCGGAGAGTTTTCTGCCGCGCTCGGCGGTGAGGCGCAGCAGCTCCGGGTGCGGGAGCGCGATGACTTTTTCTTCGGGCTCGCCGCCTTCCGGCGTGACGAAAAACTTAACATCCACCGTATCCGCGTGCCGGATGGAAATACCGGTTTGCAGCCACCGAAACTGCACTTTCCACATCCGGCCGAACGGGTCCGGACCCGCCTCGAACAGACGGCTCTGGTCACTCATGACCCGATGCTAACACGCGGGGCGGGGATGGATGGGAAAGCATCATTTCGAGGCGATATAGTCGATCAAAGTATTGATTTCGGGATCAGTCAACTGCTTGCTGAAGGCGGGCATGAGGGCGCCGCCAAACTTAATCCTGACCACTACATACTGCCGGCTTGGCTTTCCATGACTGAGCGGCAATCTCTCATTCTGAAACAGATGATTCAGGCTGGGGCCGAATTTTCTGGTGTGTTTCTGATCTTTGTCAATGTCGTGGCACACTGCGCAATTCTCGCGGAACAGATCGCGCCCGTGAACCAGCGGAGATTTTTCCCAGGGCGGCGCCTTGATTTCGGCAGCGCATAGACCCAGAGCAAATAAGGGAAACAGGACCCACTTGCAATTCATTTCACCGGCTCCAGGTTCCTGATATTGACTGCGCCGGCAGACTCCAGCAATTGATAGAGGGCGTCCGCTCGATTCGGGCCGCATTCGACGCGGAGCGTAATCAGCCCGGGTTCAATGGCGGGCGCGGGTTTGCGCGGGCCGCGGCGCAGCAGGCCGCTTTCCCGAAGAAACCAGAAAAATGTGCTGACAATCGCGCCGAACATGGTCAGTTCATAAAAGATGACGCCGGTCGCCCAGAAGGAGAAGAGCGGCATCCCTCCGGTGATGAGTGGATAGTTGTACTGCGTGAAATAAACGAATCCGATTGTGAGCAGACAAAGAGTGATGGCGCTGATAACCACTGCAAGGGACATGTGGCTGGGGCGATGCAGGGCGTCGCGAGGCAGTTCGATCGGCTCGTCGGAAAAAACTGCTACCGCATCCGAGCCGCAGCCGCCTGATTTAAGATCGCGCAACGCGCGGACGAGCGCTTCCCGGTCGAAAAACTCTGCTGTGAGAAACATGGCTGTTAGTCCTCCGGCTCCTGATGCGGTTTGAATTCCCACACAGACACGATGGGGAACAGCTTGGAGAACAGCAGATACAGCAGGGCCATCGCAGCGAAGGTTGCACAGGTGATGGAGATTTCCACCCAGGTCGGCGCGTATTGGCCCCAGGTAGCATAGAGGCGGCCGAAACTGAGAGTGGGAACTATGATCAGAAAACGCTCAAGCCACATCCCAATCAGGACGGTTACGGATGCGATGGTGGCTGTGCGAATGGTCCGCAGCTTTTTGATGCCCAGCAGCACAAACGGCACGACGAAGTTGCAGAAGACCATGATCCAGAAGTAAGAAGCGAACGGCCCCCGGATGCGGGACCCGAAGACATTCATCTCTTTCGCCTCATTGCCGTACCAGGCGGTGAGGTTTTCACAAATCGTGAAGTAGAGCCAAAGCAGACTCATCAGGAGCAGCAGTTTGGCCAGGTTATCGAAGTGATGAGGCGTCAGGTACTGTTCCAGATGCATGGTTTTCCGGATGATGGACATGGCGACGAGGAGAGCCGCAATCCCGCTGAAGATCGCGCCCACCACAAAATAAGGACCGAAAATCGTGCTATGCCACATGGGCGCGATGGCCATGGAGAAGTCCCAGGCCACGACGGTGTGAACGGAGACGGCGACCGCCAGAATGATGGCGGCCATCAGCTTCATGGCCCGTTCCAGCGCGTGCCACTGCTGGTCGCTGCCCGTCCAACCGAGAGATAACGCGCGGTAGAGGCGGCGACGCCAGCCGGTGGCGTGCTGCCCGAGCTGAGCTACATCCGGGATCAGCGGCAAGAAGAGATAAATCGTGCTGCCCGTGAGATACGTGCTGATAGCCGTGAGATCCCAGAGAAGTGGGGAACGGAAATTCGGCCAGAGAAGGCGGGAGTTGGGATACGGGAACAGCCAGAAGAACAGCCAGGCGCGCCCCAAATGGATGATGGGGAACATGCCGCCGATCATGAGCGCGAAGACGGTGATCGCCTCGGCGGCACGCGTGACGGGCTTGCGCCAATCGGCCTCCGTGAGGCGAAGAATGGCCGAGATCAGCGTGCCGGCGTGGGAGATGCCGATCCAAAAAACGAAGTTGACCAGATAAAAGCCCCAAAACACCGGGCGCCGGATTCCGGCTACGCCGATTCCTTCATGGAGCTGATAACCCCACGCGCAGAGCCCCCAAAGCACGATCGCAGCGAGGACAAACAGCACAATGAGATAACGCGCGCTCGCGCCCGCGAGTGGACGCCAGAGATCGCGGCGCACATCCTCGTAAATAACGGGCTTCGTCAGGGTTGCCACGCTACGTCGACCTCTTGAGATAGAAGACCTTCGGTTCCGTTCCAAGCTCTTCCAGCAGACGCGTGGAGCGGCCGGACCCGGCCATGCGCGAGACCTTGCTTTCCGGGTCGTTTAAATCGCCGAAGACCATGGCTTCCGCGGGACACGACTGCGCGCACGCGGGCTGAATTTCGCCGTCTGCGAGCGCGCGCTTTTCTTCCTTCGCCTCCGTTTCCGCTCGCTTGATGCGCTGGATGCAGAAGGTGCATTTCTCCATGACCCCCGTCATGCGAATGGATACATCGGGATTGTGCTGCAGGTCCAGAGGCGCCGGCCAAACAGGATCGAACCAGTTGAAGAAGCGGACGGAATACGGGCAGTTGTTGGCGCAGTAGCGCGTGCCGACACAGCGGTTATAAACCTGGACGTTTAGCCCTTCGGGATTTTTGTAAGTGGCGTATACGGGGCAGACCGGCTCACAAGGGGCTTCGTCACACTGCTGGCACAGGACCGGCATGTGTTTGACACGGATGTTCGGGAACTCGCCTTCGTAGTAGCGATCCACACGGATCCAGTGAACGGCGCGGCCCTTCGCTGCCGATTCGGGATCGGAGAGCGGCAAATTGTTTTCCGCGTGACAAGCCGCGACGCACGCCTGGCAGCCCGTGCAGCGATCTAAATCGATGGCCATTCCCCAGCGGTGCAATGGTTGTTTGGTGTCGGTCATCTGTACCCCCAAGGTCCTTGTTCGCGATCGTTTGGCGAGAATTGAATCAAAGCGGGCGGCCGTTCCAGCCGCGCGATGCGAACGCGAGTCGCACCGAAGGCCATTGCAGATCCGGAATCGTCCCATGCCGGTGAAAGGATGGAAACAGGATTGACGCCTCGATTCGAAGCGTACCGGCCGTAATGCGCGTGTCCTTCGCCAATTGCCATGCTAACGACGCCCGGGAGCGCCGCCGGATGAACGTAAGCTGCCGCTTCGAGGCGGCCATGCGGCGACTCGACTCGGAGCCAATCGCCCGTGGCGATTCCCAGCCGCGCAGCCGTACGCGGATCGATCTCGACGGGGAGATCCCACATGGCACTGGAAACGGGATCCGGCAATTCCTGCATCCACGGTAAGTTGGCCCCGCTTCCGTCATGGTATTGCAGCGAGAGATAGGGTTGGAAGAGGAACGGAAATTGCTCCGGCGCGCCGTCAAATTGAGGATTGCGCAAGCTGAATGCGGGCGCGGAGGCCCCTTGTTCACGCGCGGGGTTCTGTAGCTGCCGGGATTCCACATTTATGTCACGCACCCATAGGCCGCCGTCGCGCGCCACCTGTTCCCAAGTCTGATCAGGTTGGAGCAGAGGCTGGACGAGACTCGCGGGAGTTACGGGTTGGAACGTAACGTTCATTTTCCGTGCGATGGCCGCAAGAATTTCCGCGAGCGGGCGGGTGTCGTAAAGGGGCTGGACAAAGGGCCTCGCGACGGCAATGGAAACCGGAGCGACGGAAACGGATGGAGCTACCGCTATTTCCGATTCGAGCGGGTGATGGGTTGGAAGAACGGCATCGGCGTAGGCAACGGAATCGTCGAGGAACATGCCGAAGCTGGCGATCAGGTCCAGACGCGCGAGTTCTGCGGAGATGCCGCTGGCCGCCGGGAGAGTGTAGACCGGATTCGCGCCGTCCAACAGAAGAACCCGGGCTTTCTTGAGCGCGCCGGAAATGTTTGCTGTTTTGGGAGCCGGAACGGTCGAAGGAAATGGCGGGAACACGCCGCCCGGCTTTTCTATGTTGCCCAACAACAGATTCAGATAGTGCGCCGCGATCAGCGCGTTGAGTGAATTGGTGTGGACGATGGAAGCGCCGGCGATGACGAGTGGCGCATCCGATTCGCCCAACTCCCGAGCGATCAGGCGAATGCGCTTTTCCTCAATGCCGGTGGCGGAAATCGTAGAGCTTAAGTTTGTTGCAAGAAGCGAATTCCGGACGGGCTCGGGTAATGCGTTGGCATTACGGGCGAGTTTTTCGTCGAGCAAGATGCGTGCGACCGCGGCGAGGAAGAGAGGCTCGGTTCCGGGACGCACGGGCAGCCATTCATCCGCGCTCGCGGCGGTGAGGGACATTCTGGATTCGGCTTGAACGAGCTTGCCGCGAATGCCGGGACGGCCTTGGCGGAAATGCCCGAACTGTCGCGCGTAATAGACGGGAGATGTCCACCCGCCGAGAAAATCGGCGCCGACCGAGAGCGCATAATGCGCATTGCCGAGATCGTAACGCGGCAGCCCGTTCCTGCCGAACACCGAAGCCGCAGCCTGTCTTTCCAAGGCGAAATCGGCAAGGGAACACGCAACCGGAGGCTGCGCGCCGATGGATTCGAGAAAGTGCTGGATGAGCGCGGATCGCGAACCGGTTTGGGGTGTTGTAAGAAATAAGATGTTGGCCGGATCGCCGGAAGAAGAAGCCTTCAGCCTTTCGGCGACATAAGCGATGGACTCGTCCCAGGAGTGGGGAGCGAAACCAGCTTTGCCGCGATCCGAGGTTCTGCGCAAAGGGCCCGTAACGCGATCGGGATTGTAGAGAGATTGGAGCGCGGCGTGTCCGCGAGCGCAAAGGCGGCCTCCGCTGACCGGATCGAGCGGATTTCCCTCCAATTTTTTGATGCTGGCGATACGCTGGCGAAATTTCTCGCCGTTGCGCTCGATGACGCGCTCCCCTTCCATAACGCGCGCGATAGTGGCGCAGCCGGCGGCGCACTCGGTGCAAACTGCCGGATGCCAGCTCTCTTCGCCGGGCGCGATTTGCTCGTTCGGAACAAGCAGCGGGATGAGCGCATTCCTCTTTTTGCCGCAGGCGCCCGTCGCGACGGTTGCGGAAGCGGTTGAAACGATCTTGAAGAAATTGCGGCGATCCATGCGTTAAACGGGTGTTAGTAGTGACATGCGGCGCAGTCCTGGGAGGCATGCATTTGACGATGACAGGTCAGGCAACTGCCCATGGTGTGGTGGACCGTTTGCTCGGCGACGGTAGCTTTCGTTAGATCTCCATGACACCTCGCGCAGGGGACACCCGCCTCGAAATGCGGCGCATGACGGAATTTGACATGGGCGTCCGCAGAAAAGCCATAGACGCGGAGCCAGGGAATCTCGATATTCTTCTCAGCGTATCCGCGAACCTTCTGCACTTCCGGTTTGTTTTTCGCCAGTTTGGCATGACAGAGCATGCATTTCCGAACGGACGGAATACCGGCATCGTCGCGGATGTCGGCGCCGATATGGCAATCGATGCACTGCATCCCCAATTTCATGTGAGTGTTATGAGGAAATGCGATGGGTTGCTGAGCCGCGGCGGCGACTGCATACAGAGCGAGCCACAGCCAGATCGAGAGTCGGATGATTCGCATTCGACAGGTAAATAACGGACATCTTATCTCAATGGCCTTGGGGGAGGGAGAAGGGTCTGCCGGTGTGCGGCATAATGTGGAGGTTACGCCAAGGATGTTTTCAGTCACGCCCGGGGTTCTGTAGTGGCCTACTTCGATATGTCGTGTAGCCAATTGTGCACGCTCGCCGGCCACTGGGTGGCGGCTTGTTGTTGTTATTGCGGCACGGATAGCGGATAGGCCAATGCGCGGCAACGCTCTGCCCTCACGACGCAAAAGAACTTTTGTGGCAGTTTCGAAAAGGTTTTGAAGAGTAGCGGCGAAATTGGCAGCTGGATTTCAGGCTCGCACTTCAAGCACTCTCCGCTTCGAAACAGCCGCGTGTCCCCAACCACCTCTTGCGGCGTTGAGGTGGTCTCTTGGTTCGGGCGCGCGCAGAGTGATTTGCGTAGATATGCACTCCTGCCCTCTGGCCGTACCTGCTCCGGAGCTCGCCTGCAGAGCCCACGTGGCCGTAAATTACACCGAGTGCGCACGATGTCCGACCCCGTTTCAATTCTCAACCTCCAAATCTAGGAGTTACGTTATTCCAAATGTCTGTAACAACGCTCCTACGCGGACTGCTAGCTGCTTCTCGCGTTGTTCGCAGAAGGTCGCATAGTTTTCGATACGCCATAGCTCCTGATCTTCCGGGATCATATGCTCTCTTAACGCCTCAAGTGAACACTCTTGCAGATATGATTCGGGCAGTTCGTCCGATAGGTGTTCGTTATCAGTTCGGTATAGCAGAGTAAGATTGCCGATGCGGTCGGGGGAATGTTGAGATTCCATGGTAGCCCCACGATTCAGTCGAGCGCGCGGGAAGATGTGATGAATTTCGATACTTTCGACGGGTGTGGGTTGAAAAAACTTCCCATCCGGCAATGAGCGTGCGCTTCGTGTTACAAAATCAACTAACAGGGCTAGAAGAACTCCATCGACCTGTACGATTTGGTTTATGAAGTCCTCCTCGTCGGGCAGAAGACTTTCAGTTCGCTTGGCATGGCCGCGGACGTTGTCAAGCAGGCGATTGCGATTATCGTCGCGACTGGCGATCGCGTCACTTTGGGCCTTGGTATCCGCGCTTCCAGAGTACAGACCCCAAATTGACGCTATAATTGCCCATCCGATCCAGAAGCTGCCGTCCTGATCTTTATAATTCGCAAAGCTGATCGCTGGGGGCAGCAAAACATACCTGTATGGAATCCAAGTGCCGTTGCAGACCCCGTGGCTCTTGAGCACGGCGACCACGCGCTTCAGAGCTCCGACTGCCGCGTCCCATTGCCCCCCTACTTTGGAATATGCATCAGCTCCGGCTGGATTAACTTTTCGCTCCTCTATGTCTTTGTATCGGAGCACATTATTGCCCAGAAAAAGCGCAGTCCTGACGAGTAAGTCGGTGTCAATCATCGCCCCACCCCTCGGGGCGTCATCTTCGCCTTCGCGAGTCGCGAAGCCCTTTAGGTCCGGATCGCTAAGGCATCTGCGCGCTCGCTCCCGAAAGTCCCTCATGCGGCCAGTCAGCCTAGCAGCGGCCAAGTCTCCGGGTTTCAAGCGTACACCTTGCTGATTCAGCCGTGCAAATATCTCTATTACACTGTCGTCTTCTGCTTCGGCATCAATCTCGTATGCGACGATTTCGGCTTCCAGAATAGTGTTGCGAATTGCATTCGCTCGATCTAGAGCCTTAAAAAATAGCCCATCTGTAACTTGGACCCAATTGGCAATGGCCTTTTGAACTGCCAAGCTCTCGTCTTCTCCCCTGAAACCCGCAAAAAGGACGTCGGCATCAATCAAAAGACCATTGCGCATCTGTCGAAACAAAGAACGAGACCACAGTCGGAACGGCTCCCTCGCCCACTCCTCGTCCGGCGAAAGGGCAACCAGCAGATTTGGGTCGCGAGTAGCTTTTCCCCCTAATCTACTTGAGAAAATTACGCGGAATAGCGAAGTAAGTCGCTGCTGACCATCTAGAACGAATATCGATCCGGGAGAAACGCTCGTATCCCGCTCAGGCTCACCCCGGTCCGTTGTGGGATTGGGCGGAAACAGATCCCAAGCGCGGGTCAGAAAGGGGGATTCCGAACCCTCCCACGAGGGCTTCCAGAGAAGTAGCGCTCCGATAGGATACCTTCGGTAAAGTGAATCATGTAGGTAGCGCACGCGGTCTGGCGACCAAACGAAACCACGCTGCAGATCAGGGAGTCGAAGTCGACCCTCTCGCTTCAGCTGCGCAAGAGCTTTTATCTTCCACGGCGTGGACTTGACAACAATTCCGGCAGTATTCACCATTGGTGTTTAGTTTAAGGTAGACATTCTGGCTTACATTGGGACAAAGTGCCCAAATATCGTGTTTGAGTGCGCCCGGATGCACTGTAGCAAAGAAGCATGCAGATCCGGGCGGCGTTGCCTTTGCTGTGACATTTCACTTGGCGTTTGAAAAATATACCTGAATCGCTCGGGCACGTTGCCGGATCAGCGACACAGACTCGTTCCGGGCTTCCTGATTTTCGCGGAAAGCACCGAGCGTGGCCTCGTGACGTGCCAGAATGCTGCTTTTCAAAGCCGCATCATCATGCATAGGCAGGCGACCCGGTTTGAGCGCCCTTGTGGATGCGACAGCGTGATCCTAGCAGCCTATATAATCTAAACTGACCACATGGAAACGGTCTTTGATCGGATAACGGTTGAATCCGATAAGTGTGCAGGGAAACCTTGCTTTCGGGGTATGCGGCTCACGGTCCGCCGCGTTTTGGAACTGCTTGCAACGTATTCCGATCGTGAAGCTCTCTTCTCCGAGTATCCGTTTCTTGAGTCGGAAGATCTGCAACAGGCGCTTCGGTACGCGGCCGCGACAGTCGACGACGAGCGCATGAGCATCGACCGCGTAAATAACAGACATCTTATCTCAATGGCGTTAGAGGAGTGAAGAAGGGCGGGGCCCGCGATCCAATGGTTAAAGACGCGGAGGAGAGCCGTAGCCCGAGAGACATGCCTAGGGAGTGGCTGCGTAAACAAGGATTTCTCAGCTCTGATGCACGAGCGCCGAGACGATTCTCGACGCGGCAGACACGAGTGTCCGCGTCACAAAGGGCCGTACCGCACTCACCCCTAAATCGCTCGCGCCCGCTGGCCGATCAATGACAGAAGCTCGTTCCGTGTTTCCTGATTTTCGCGGAAAGCGCCCAGCATGGCGCTGGTAATGGCGCCGGAATGCTGTTTTTCGACGCCGCGCATCATCATGCAGAAGTGGCGTGCTTCGCAAATGACGGCCACGCCCCGTGGCTTAATCAAATCCTGGATGGTTTCGGCGATCTGCTGCGTGAGCCGTTCCTGAATCTGGAGGCGGCGGGCAAAAACATCCACGATCCGAGGAATCTTGCTGAGTCCGATTACTTTGCTGTCAGGCAAGTAAGCGACGTGCACCTTCCCGAAAAATGGCAGCATGTGATGTTCGCACATGCTGAAGAATTCGATATCGCGCACGATCACCACTTCGTCATATTTCACATCGAAGAGGGCGCCGTTCACGATGTCCTGCACGTTGGCAGAGTAGCCGCTCGTTAGATAGCGCAGCGCCTTCTCGCAGCGGTCGGGAGTGCGGACGAGGCCCTCGCGTTCCGGGTTCTCACCAAGCGCGCGAATGACTTCTTTCATGTGCGAAGCGATCCCGCCGGACGGCTTCGCTTCCATTTGGATAACGGACGCTTTCTTCTTCGCTTTAGGCATTGACAAAAAAGTTCTCGCTCTGGACGGTTTGGCTTGCGTTGTCTTCGCCAGCCCGTAGACACAACTCAAAGCCATTCCGTCCGGTTTCTTGAATATGAACTCGGGATAGCCGCGCCGCGCTTTGTCCCAGATAGGCGCTCCAGTTTTGCGCGAGCAGATCCGCGATGACCAGGGCGATGTTCTCGGTGGTGGGGACCAGGCGCTCGAATTGCGGCACATCGAGGTTCATGTTGCGATGCGAAAAAAGCCGCAGGATCTTATCTTCCACGAGCTGGTCCAGTTTCAGGACTGGCAGAATGCGCCCGGTGCGGTCATCGATATCTCCCGACGCTGTGACTTGCAATTCATAATCGTGTCCGTGGCCGAACGGGTTGTTGCACTTTCCGTACAGTCGCTGGTTTTCGGCCGCACTCAGCTCCGGCGCGTGAAGGCGATGGGAAGCCGAAAAGCGGTACCGTCGCGTTATGGACGCTTTCATGCAGCCACGTCCTCCCGTTGGATATCGACGTATAGATCCGGACCCTCGAACAGCCGCACTTTGGCGAGCGCCGCACGGGAGCCGCTCAATCGCCGGTCCAACCTGCTCCAGATTTCACGAGCCACATTTTCCGTGGTTGGGATGACCTCGTCGAACGGTTTGATCTCGTGATTCAGAAAGCGGTGATCCATGGGAGCCACGATTTCCTGCTCGATGATGTCTTTCAGATCCTTCAAGTCGATAACCATGCCGGTCAACGGGTCGGGGTCGCCTTCCAGGGTTACTTCGAGGACGTAGTTATGCCCGTGGCCGTTGGGATTGGCTTCTTCTCCGAACAGTTGCCGGTTTTCGCTTTCGCTCAGAGAGGCGATCCGGCAGATGTGGGACGCCGAAAATTCGGCCCTGCGGGTCACGTACATCGCCAACCATTGGATGCGCCAACCCAGGCGTTAGATACTGTAATTATCCCGTGCTGAACGGCCTGCGACAGCTTTACCGTGAACGCCAATAACACCTTACGTACTCTCCTTGGGCTCTTTACCGCTCTGTTTATTGGGCTGATTGTGTTCAGCTTGCGCGATACATCGGCAAAAGAGGGCGCGGCGGCGCCGAATTTTTCGATCGTGACCGACCAGGGACAGCGAATCACGCCGGCTTCGTTTGGCGGCAAAGTGCTGGTGCTGAACTTCTGGGCGACCTACTGCGCCACCTGCATCGAGGAGATCCCCTCCCTCGACCAGTTTCAACAGCGCTTCGGGAAATCGGGCGTGGTGGTGGTGGCGGTCAGTATTGATAAGAGCGAGAAGCGGTACAAGGCGTTTCTGGACCGGTTTCATGTAGCCTTTGAAACGGCCCGCGATCCGAGCGCCACCGTGAGCGACGAGTACGGGACGTACCAGATTCCCGAGAGCTACATCATTAAGGATGGACGCGTGGTCCGGAAGTTCGCTAATGGCGAGGACTGGACCTCGAACGAGATCACGCAATACGTGAAAGGGCTGCTCTGAGCGATACACTTCAGCCATGGCTATTAGCGCGCCCGTCCTGAGCGCCATCGAATCGGAAATTGGCAAAGACTCGGTCCTCTCGCGGCCGGAGGATCTGAAGCTGTACGAATACGACGGCGGCGTGGACAAATCCGTGCCCGATGTGGTCGTGTTTCCGCGCACTACGGAAGAAGTTGTCGCGCTCGTAAAGTTAGCTCATCGGAACAATCTGGCGATTGTGGGCCGCGGAGCGGGCACGGGCCTTAGTGGCGGCGCCATTGCGCGCGCGGGCGGCATGATTCTCTCGTTCGCGAGGATGAATCGCATTCTCGAAATCGACATTCCGAACGAGCGCGCGGTGGTGCAACCCGGAGTGGTGAATCTCGACATCAGCCTGGCGGTGCAGCCGATGGGCTACTTCTATGCGCCCGACCCATCGAGCCAGCGGGCCTGCACGATTGGCGGAAACGTCGCCGAGAACGCGGGCGGTCCGCACACGCTGGCCTATGGCGTGACGACGAATCATGTCATCGGGTTGGAAGCCGTGCTGATGGATGGAACGGTGATCGAGCTTGGAGGCAAAGAACTCGATCTGCCGGGGTACGATCTTGTCGGCCTGCTGACCGGATCGGAAGGCACGATGGCGCTGGTGACGAAGGTGGTAGTCCGGCTGATGCGCCAACCCGAAGCGGTCAAGACGCTGCTCGCGATTTATAACTCAACCGATCAGGCCGGCGATACGGTGGCCGAGCTGACCGCGCGCGGAATTACGCCGGTTGCGATCGAGATGCTCGATGGGCCGATGATCCAAATGGTGGAAGCTGCGACACACGCCGGCTATCCCATGGATGCGGCGGCTGTGCTGTTGATCGAAGTCGAGGGTTTGACCGAAGCAGTGGAAGAAGAGGCCGCGCAAATCGGCGAGGTCTGCCGGGCCAGCGGAGCGCGCGATGTGCGGATCGCGCAATCAGACGCCGAACGGAATCTTCTCTGGAAGGGCCGTAAGAACGCATTCGGAGCGATCGGCCGTGTGAGCCCGACCTATTACGTGCAGGACGGCGTGGTTCCAAGAATGCAGATTGCGCGTACGCTGCGGGCAATCGGCGAGATCGGCAGGAAATACGACATCAATGTGAGCAACGTGTTTCATGCGGGGGACGGCAACATGCATCCGATCCTGCCGTTCGATCCGCGCAAACCGGGCGACCTGGAACGAGCGCAGCGGGCAGGCGAAGAGATTCTGGATTTCTGCATTTCCGTCGGGGGCTCGATCACCGGAGAACATGGCGTTGGAATGGAAAAGATGGAGCTGATGTCCCATCTTTTCCCCGATGAAACGCTCGAATTGATGAAGCGATTCAAATCGCTGTTCGATCCGGCGTGTGTGCTGAATCCCGGCAAGGTGCTTCCGACGGGGAAGGGATGTCTCGAAGTACGCCAGCAGCCGGGTATGACGCTGTGACGACCGCTCAGTAGCATCTGTCATCCTGTTCAGAAGCAGGAGACACGATGAACCGGCGAGCGTTTTTGAAATCTCTGGCGGCGGCATCGGCCGCGAGCCTGGCTGGATTGCCGCACGTGCAAGCGGCGCTTCCCAAAATGAAGATCGCACGGGTGCGGGCCTATGCGCCACCGAACCAGAATCCGCTTTTCAACCAGAGCGACATGGTGGTGACGGTGGAGACAGACGCCGGCATTACCGGGATTGGCGAAGGTGGATTTAAAGACACGCTCGCGCCCGAGGCGGGACGGCTGATTGGCAAAGATCCGCAGTACATCGAGCGGCTCTGGCAGGACATGAACCGCGCGTTCTTTTACCCGGCAGGGCGCGAGAGAGAGGATGCGATCGGCGCATTGGATCTCGCGCTGTGGGACATCAAAGGCAAGGTGCTGAAGCTGCCGGTGCACGAGGTGCTGGGCGGCATGGTTCGCAATTACTGCGAATGCTACAACACGGCGGGAAAGATTCCCGGCGTCGAGCCCGGCATGAGTATTAAAGAGCGCGCGCGGCTGACGATTGAGGCCGGGTATCGCGCGTTCCGCATGGGCGCGACGGATTTGCCGATTTATTCGACCTTCAACACACACGAGCGGCTGAATCAGCTTTACGAAGATTGCGTGCAGGCGCGCGAAGGGGTCGGCAAGAATGGCGACTGGTGCGTGGATTTCCATCAGCGCTTCAACTTATCGGAAGCGATTCGCGGATGCGATCTAATTCAGAACCTGGCGCCGTATTTCGTGGAAGATCCGGTGCGCACGGAAGCGTTCCAGCAGGACATTCCCATTTTGCGGCAGAAAGTGAATGTGCCGATTGCGGCGGGCGAAGAGTGGGGCAATCGCTGGGATTTTAACAAGCTGGTGGAGGACCATTCGCTCGATTATGTACGCGCCACGCTGCCGAACGTGGGCGGCATCACCGAGATGATGAAGATCGCTGCGATTTGCGAAACGCACTTCGTCGGCATCATTCCGCATTTCACCGGACCGATCGCGACCGCCGCGCTGGTGAACTGTTTGGGTACGTTTTCCGGTCCGCTGCTGATGGAGTATAACTATGGCGGCCGGACCTTATCTTATCTGCCGGAATGCCTGGATTTTAAGAACGGAAAGCTATACGCGAATGACCGGCCAGGATTGGGTGTCACGGTGGATTTCAAGCAAGTGAAACTTGTCGCTGAGTTTACGGAGCCCGTGACCGCGCGGGCGCAGACGTATTTCCGGCCGGATGGGTCGATTACGAACTGGTGAGGGGGGCGGCGTTGATTATGATGAAAGGACCGCAGCCCGGGTGGCGAAATCGGCAGACGCAAAGGACTTAAAATCCTTTTCGCCGCAAGGCGAGTGCGGGTTCAAGTCCCGCCCCGGGCACCAGTTAGGCGACGCAAACTCGTCACGACCGATCCCTCCTATGACGATCTCAGATTTCAAGTTGGGCGAGTTCGCTGGGCGTGAGTGGCTGAGTGTGCCAGCAGCACGAGGGAAACGCGCTGCACCCCCAGAAGTAGCCATTCTTCCCTTGCCTAATTTGAAGGCGGTGATTTTTATTCTTTGGGCAAGCGCCCGCGTTCTCCTCAAGTGTCAAGATCCGGTTTGTAAGTTTGGCCCTGCCTTTCGATTGTTCAAAGTCCATCACCTCCCTCTGTCGCTCAATAAGTTGCCTTTTCTCCTTCTTGACGCGCTTGGAAACAGCAATCTCGGCCAGATTTATCTCCAGGAGCGTAAGGTCTTGTATTCCCTGGTTGTACTCATCCCAACCGATGGGACCTGCCAACTCTTCTTGAAGCTCGATGAACCGACGTAAGTGTATCGCCAAAGCTCGTACCTGCTTTAGATATTCAATCTGTTGATCCGAGAACTGCTTTCGGTCAGCGTGGTACGCCTCACGAAGGATCACAAGCCACGCCTGTAATAGCCGGTAAGCGCGCTCTTCCTGCAGGGTGTGAGCGAGCATGTCTCGGATCTCTCCCATGGCGGTTTCGATTTCCATCAAGCCTCCATACAACTCAGCAGCATAGACCAACAGGTTTCAAAACTCCACCCCATGGCTGGCGGGAACTGTCAAGAGCCAAGCTGAGCAAGGGGGAAGTAACGAGAGAGACGGATGCAGACTCTTGACTTTTGCTTTCCATTCGCCTATCCTTAGGATGACATTTTTAATGTGATATGTTTTAGTCGGTTCAAACACTGTGAATTCAACCAGGGGAGATAAATGGTATGAAGTCAGGTGTCCGGTGCACGGCTTTGTACGGCTGAACGATTGGGAAATGGCCATAGTTTCCGAGCCGGCTTTCCAGCGTCTTCGGCGAATCAAGCAACTCGCTTGGACCGATTACATCTATCCCGGTGCTGTGCATACCCGGTTCGAGCACTCTCTGGGCGTTATGCACACGGCGACAATGCTCTACGACGCCATCGTGCGGAACTCGAAAGATATCCTTACTACGGAGTTAGCCTATGATGACACCGGCATACAGCGCTACCGGCAGCTCGTGCGATTGGCTGCGCTGACCCATGATGTGGGTCACGCTCCCTTCTCACACGCTGCGGAAGATCTGTTCCCTATAAACGAAGATACGCAGGATCTCTATCGACACGAGGACTACTCGGCGGCAATTGTAAAGAGCTGCCTCCGGTCGGCGATTGAAGATCATCCTCTTGCAAACAATTACGGCTTCACTGCAGAGGATGTAGCTGCATTGATCGAGGGAACCGCTCGGGCGAAGCAAGGTTTATTCTGGCGGGACATCATATCTGGACAGATGGACGCAGACCGAATGGATTATCTGCTTCGTGACTCCCACCACACTGGAGTGCAGTACGGCCGATTCGATCTTGACCGTGTTATCGATACGATGCAAGCGACTCCTGCATTGCCTGAGCGGCCTCCCAGACTCGGGATCTCCGAAGGTGGTTGGCACGCAGCGGAAGCTCTTGTGATTGCGCGCTATTTTATGTTTACGCAGGTGTACTTCCATAAGACTCGGGTTGCCTATGACATTCATTTGAAAGGTGCACTCAAGCAGATCTTACCGGGTGGTGTGTTCCCAAAGCCGAGGGAACAGGAACTTAAAGACTTTCTCAGTTGGGACGACTGGCGCGTTCTTGGCGAGCTTTCTGCTGGCCGAGGTGGTGAGCACGGTGAACGGTTACGGACGCGTAATCATTTCAGAAGGATTTATGCGACAAATGAAATCTGCAATGAAGGCGACCTTAGCGAGCTAGACCGCGTGAAGAATGAACTGGGTGGGTTGATTATCGCGGAGGAATCGGCTGCGAAAAGCTGGTATAAGACCGGCACCCCCGATATCGCCGTTGTTCAGGAAGAGAGCGGCAGGATCCGTCCGCTTTCCCAGTATTCAAACGTAATCGCGAATTTGAGGAGTAACAATCAAGTTCTGCTTTATGTGAAGCCGGAGCATGTTGCAGCCGGTCGGAAAAGCGTTGAGGAGGCGGTGAAAAAGCATGACTGAGCAAATGACACGAATAGCCGTGATCACAGCACTTGCGGAAAAGACTCCGCAACTTGGCCGTACATCTTTGATGAAGCTTTGCTATTTCTTACAGGTACTTCGGAGCGTACCGCTGGGCTATCGGTTCAGCCTTTATTCCTACGGCCCATTCGACTCCGATGTGCTTGCCGATCTCGATTCTGCAACGGCACTGGGCGGGGTGAGCAGTTCGCTAGTTTCCTATTTCCACACATATGGCTACAAAATCGAGCCAGGTCCCAAAGCCCAGTACATTCAAGCCCGTAGCTCTAAATTTCTGGATGCGCACAGGGCCGCTATCGATTGGGTTGTCGACAAATTCGGCTCAATGAGTGCATCAGAACTTGAGCTTAAAAGTACATTGATTTATTGCGACCGAGAGGCAAAGGCAAAAAAAGAAAGGATTTCGCTATCAGAATTGTGTTCTCGTGTGCACGACGTAAAACCTCATTTCACAATTGATCAAATTAGGCTTGCAGCAGAAGAACTGATCCAGCAAGACGTTCTGTTCACGAAGATCTGAGCCGACTCACATCACCATCCCACTCGCCAAAGTTAACCGGGGTTGCGCCTCTGCTCAAATCATAGCCCCAAATCCCCCCCTGTTGTACACTAAAGTTTTGGGTCGAGTGGAGCAGTAGCAGTGCGCCTTCGCGCGGCTTGGGGCTGAACGCTCCGCCCTTCCGGGAACAAGCCGTCACCCCGAAAACGTATCTTAACTGAGGACTTAGAATGCCGAAACGTACCTTTCAGCCGAATAACCGCCACCGGGCGAAGACCCACGGGTTTCGCGTGCGCATGAAGACCGCGGACGGCCGGGCGGTACTCGCGCGACGGCGGGCGAAAGGCCGCCACAAGCTGACCGTTAGCGACGAGCGCGCCGTTCGCTTCTCCAAGTAAGCGCGGCCGGGCGATTTGGTCCGCTGTCACTTCCTAAGCCAAGGCGGGTTCTCCGGTCGTCTGAGTTCCGCACGATTTATCAAACCGGTATCCGCATGACCAGTCGCTATTTCGTTGCGTTCTGCCTATCTGCCAGCGACCCTGCTGCGCCATCCCGGTTTGGCTTCACGGTTCCCCGCGCATTGGGGAAAGCGGTTCAGCGCAATCGCGTGAAGCGCCGCATGCGGGAAGCCGTACGCAGCCAGCTTGACGCCTTGGCCACTAGTTGGACCATTGTCTTTAATCCCAGACGAACCGTTCTCAACGCCACTTTCGAGGATCTGTGCCGCGAGGTCGGCCGGATATTTGCTCGATGCAAGTTATCTTGATCGCCGCCCTCCGCGGCTACAAGTTGTTTATTTCGCCTTTTCTGCCCTCCGCTTGCCGCTATTACCCGACCTGCTCCGAATACATGCTCGAGGCCGTTGCGAGACACGGAAGCATTCGCGGCGTCTGGATGGGGCTGAAACGGCTCGGGCGGTGTCACCCGTTTCATGAGGGTGGATACGATCCCGTCCGGTAATGAAGAGTTTGAGATCTATTTATGCCTAATCCGTCGGGCGGCGTGAAACCGGAGCCGCCTTCGTTAGAAAAGCGCTTGCCGATTGCGCTCGCGCTCATGATGTTGGTGCTGCTGGCATCGCAGTATATCTTTAAGCCTGCTCCCGGCCCAAAGCCGGTGAAACCGGTTAACAATCAAGCGGCGGCACAATTAGCCACCCCGCCCAAACCCGCCGCTGTGCCAAAGGTGGAGACTGTGCCCGCTAACGCAATTCCGGCCGGACAGATCCAAGCGGGATCCGAGATCACGACCGACGTCGATACCGACCTTTATCACGTCGTTTTCACAAACCGGGGTGCTGCCATCAAGAGCTGGGTGCTGAAGCAATATAAAGATGATTCCGGCAAGCCGCTGCAGGTGATCAATACTGCGGCAAGCGACGTCCCACTGCCCTTTACCATCCAAGTGACCGGAAACCAGAAGCTCTCCGTGGACCCGAATACCGTTCTGTACCAGCCCAAGATCTCTGATGGCGGCCTTCAGGTGAATTACCAGTATTCGAATGGCACCACTACAGTTACGAAATCGTTCCGGTTCAGCAAGGACAGCTATCTGACGGAAGTGAAATCGCAGGTGCTCGAAAACGGTACTCCGGTACTGGCCCTGCTGATGTGGCGCGGGGGGTTCGGCGACCAGAAGGTGCATAGCGCCGCGGCCTCGGAACGCACTGTCCGATACGATCCGGGCTCCAGCAAGCTGATTGTGAAGAGCACGCGCGACGCGAAGAACGGCCCGATTACCGATACTGGCAATTACACGTTCGGCGGATTGGAAGACAGCTTCTTCGCCGCCGTTGCCCTGCCGGCCGATAACTCTTCTCTGGAAATCCGTACCTACAGTGACGAAGTGAAGCTGCCGAATGAAGAGAAGCCGGTGGCCTACGTTGGCGCCGGCCTCTCGACCGGAGCGCAGAACGATTTCTCGCTGTATGTGGGCCCGAAAGACATCGACATCCTTCGCACGGTGAACCCGAAGCTCAGCCAAATTATCAACTGGGGTTTCTTCGGCGTGATCGCCAAACCGCTCTTCCTCTGGCTGAACTGGGTAAAGGAGCACTGGACCGGCAATTATGGCTGGGCGATCATGCTGGTCACGCTCATCATCAACCTGGCTCTGTTTCCGTTTCGCCTCTCCAGCTTGAAGTCCTCGCGCCGGATGCAGAAGTTGCAGCCGCAAATCAAAGCTATTAACGACAAGTACAAGAACATCGGTCTGCGCGACCCGCGCAAGGCCGAGCAGAACCAGGAGATCATGGCGCTCTATAAAAAAGAAGGCGTCAACCCGGTGGGCGGCTGCCTGCCCATGCTGGTGCAACTGCCGTTCTTTTACGCTTTCTACCGAGTGCTCGATATCGCCATCGAGCTCCGGCACGCCCCGTGGCTCTGGGTGCCGGATCTCTCCTCGCCCGAGTCGCTGCCTATTCATATCTTGCCGCTCATCCTGATTGCGACCCAGTTCTTCTCGCAAAAGCTGACCCCTGCCGCTGGCGTCGATCCGAATCAGCAGAAAATGATGGCGTTCATGCCTCTTCTGTTCGGGTTCATGTTCTATTCCGCCTCCGCTGGACTTGTACTATATTGGTTGACCGGAAATCTGGTGGGAATTGGGCAGCAGCTTTTGATCAACAAGCTGATGCCGGCTCCCCCTGCTCCACCGCCCGCCCCGCCGAAGGCGCCGGTTAAGAGAACGGTCAAGAAATAAATTGCATGAAATACACCACCGACTCGCTACAGCCGAAGCTGGATCAGTTTCTGGCGCCGCTGCTTCAGAATGCCGGCTTCGAGCTCGCCTACGAGTTGCGGCAGGCGGAAAATCCCCATCCGGAAGTGGAGAATCCCGAAGTGACCGTTCGCTTCTCCGGCGCAGACGTGGATCTCTTACTCGCAAATCGTGCCGAACTGCTGCTTGCGCTGGAGCACCTCGCAATGGAAGCATTGCACCTTCCGGCCGAAGACCATTCGCTGATTTCTTTTGACGCGAACGATTACCGCATGCTGCGGATCGAAGAACTGCGTATGAGCGCTTTGGCCGCGGCCGAGAAGGTCAAACGCACACGGGTGCCGTTTCACTTCAACCCCATGAGCAGCCGTGAGCGGCGCGTGATTCATTTGGCGTTGCGCGAGGAAAAGGACCTACGCAGCGAAAGTGTTGGTGTTGGACCATCGCGTGCCGTGGTCATCATTCCCGCGGACATGCCGACCCCTCCCGCTCCGCCTGCTCCCCCTCGTGGACATGGTGCGCATCGCGGCAACGGCCATCGCTCTGGTGAGCCTCGGCGCGGCGCTCCGGGCCGCGCAAATCGTCCTCGTGGCGGCCGCGGGCGCGGTCCCCGGTAAAAGTTAGTCATTGATGAATCTGCGCGACACGATTGTCGCGGTTTCCACGCCACCGGGCCGCGGCGGCCTTGGTATCGTTCGCCTCTCCGGTGCGCTGAGCCGGGAAATCGCCGGCCGGATTCTTCGTTTTCCGCATGCTCCGCAATGGCGAAGCTGGTCGAGCGAGCTGGCGCAGCTTGTCGATGCGCAAGGCGAACTGGTCGACCAGGTAGTCGTCGCGTTTTTTGAAGGCCCGCGCTCCTATACGGCGGAAGATGTTGTGGAGATCGGGTGCCACGGATCGCCCGTCGTGCTGCGGCTATGCGTTGAACGCGCTGTTGAAGCAGGCGCGCGGATTGCCGAGCCCGGCGAGTTTACGCTGCGAGCTTACATGAATGGCCGGATCGATCTTCCCCGCGCCGAAGCCGTGCGCGATCTGATCGAGGCGACTACGCTCTATCAGGCACGTGTCGCGGCCCAGCAGATCGAAGGCTCCGTTTCGCGACGCATCCGGCCGATTAAGGAACAGCTTGTTGAACTGATTGCGCTGCTCGAAGCGGGGATCGACTTCGCGGAAGACGATATCAGCGTTGCTCCGCCGGAAGAAATTTTGCGCCGGCTTAGCCCGGTGCAGAAGTCATTGCAACTGCTGCTTGCGAGCGCCGCTGCGGGCAAACTCGTCTATCAAGGGTTCACGCTTGCGATCGTCGGGCGCCCGAATGTAGGGAAGAGTAGCCTGTTCAATCGCTTGCTGGAGCAGGAGCGCGCGATTGTGACGGAAATTCCGGGTACCACGCGCGATCTGGTCTCGGAAGCCACTTCGCTCGAAGGGATACCCGTAAAGCTGGTGGATACGGCGGGGATTCGCGAAGCAGGGGAACTCGTCGAATCGCTCGGTATCGAGCGCAGTTATCAGGCAATAGCGGATGCCGATTTGACGCTCCTCGTGTTCGATCTGTCCGCGGAATTCACCGGTGAAGATCAAGCCCTGCTGGAAAAGCTCGAGGACCGCCGGCCTCTACTGGTGGGCAACAAGCGCGATTTGGCGAAGCGCTTTTCCAAGGATTTGGATCTGTTCCCCGTATCGGCTGTAACTGGCGAGGGCATCGCTGAACTGAGGCTGGCAATCCTGAACCGGTTGGCGCCAGGCGGCATTGCTGCTCCCGAGAGCGGCAGCATCACGAGCCTCCGGCACGAAGCACTGCTTCGCGAGAGCTTGGAAGCGTTGGAGAATGCGCAAAGGGCGGTTGAGTTTCACATCCCGCACGAGATGCTGTTGCTGGATTTGTACGCAGCGTTGCGGCCAATTGATGCCGTCACCGGCGCGACGACGGCAGATGATATTCTCAATCGGATCTTCTCCACGTTCTGCATCGGCAAGTGAAGTGGCTTCACACCCGCTCGAAAACTTCGTCCAACGTGAGCCGGATTGGCCCGGCTGTCAATGCATCCGCAACCCGACGCGGCTCTACGTCCCCGGGCGTGTACTCCCAGGCCACTTTCCGTTCAGGATCAAGGATCCAGCAGTAGGGAACGCCCCACTTGTGATATTCCTCGCACTTGCTGAATAGCCTTCCCACGCGGTCGGGTGGCGAAACAATTTCAACGCAAAGAAATACCGGATCGTCCGGACCTGGATAGCGGCCCTGGATCGGACGCGCGCGATCTTCGACGGCCACATCGGGCACGCAAAATCGGGTCCTCCGCAACCGCGCCGTCAGCTCGGGTAGCGGATCGAACGCATCGCCATACTTCTGGCGAATGTAGTACTGTACGTTCTGTTGCGTCTTGCTGTGCTTCTTGGTTCCCATGGATTTCGGCAACAACTCTCCATCCAGGTACTCGCAGGTCGGCTTTTCCCCGCCGTCCACAAAGCGCGCGATGTATTCCTCCACCGAAACAGTTCGGTCGCCTTCCGCTATATTGCTGGTTGTGGCCGCCATTGTTCCGCCGCTCTCCTTTTATTATCAGCTCGACACTTTACTTCGCGACATCCGCAAGCGCCACGCGAGTTCGTCGTTCACCAGCGCATCCCGACAACTGGAAACGTGTCATCGGCGTCGTTTCCGGCGTTCGTCATGCGGCGCTGGACGGGCCGCCGCCGCTGAACGTGTACTTGGCGGCGCATGCCTTCGAACAGGCTGCATTCCTGGTGGTGAGAACCGAAGGGCCCACGGCAGAACTGGGCAAAGCCGCCTGGCGTGCGAAGAACTGCAGCTTGCAAGCAACACGGATCTTCTTTATGACGCGGTTGCCCTGTTTCGCTGGGCCGTATCGGAAAGGAAACTGGCGCTACATCGTGAGCGAGAGCGCAAGCGGGGAACGCAAAGCCTCGCCAAACTTGCCTCTGCGCCGGAGCCAATGCTCCGTCCGATGCCCTAATACGTGCGCTGCGGGATTGAATGGCACTCGTGATTCGCCGGCTCGAAGAGCGCGATGAAGTGGAAAGCTTTGACTGCGGCGACGAACCCCTCAACAACTATTTGAAGCGTCACGCTTGGACCAATCAACAACGCAATTCCATCGGTGCAACGTATGTTGCTGTCAATGACCGTGCTCCCAAAGTCCTCGGTTACTTCAACGGTGGCAACGGCAAGCGTGCCGCGCGATCCATTTCCCCAAAAGTATGTGGCGCGGCTCGCCGTTGACCAACGATTTGCCGGACGCGGGCTCGGGCACAAACTGATCTCGCCGTTGAGCGCTCTTTCACCCCGCGGTTGCGTACTCTGGCTGGGCAAACGGGCTCTGCTGCATCTCCAGATCCTGCACGAACACAAAATAGTAAGCGTCAGCGCACCGCACCTTCACGGTTCGCTCATCAAACCCGCCGCCGCAAATGTCGAGCCGTGCTCCGATGGGGATTTTGATGATCGGGCCTAAGGGGACACTGCTATTTCCAAACGGCAACAACTGCATGCCGTAAATCTCGCTTGATAACGTATAGCTGCCGCAGGTGAGCGTGTCCGTTGAATTCCACATCCCAGGGACCTTCATCAGTGGAAACTACACTAACACGTCTTGTTAGCCGGCTGCAATGCTTTTTTCCTCTAAATTGATGCAAACGTGTGCATTTAGCGCTTCTGAAGTGTCACGGCACAATGGCAATCGGAACGCGCCAGAACGCCGCCTTCTGCTCCGCCGGTTCCAGCACGCTAACCTGGCACACATACATACCCGGCGCCGCATTACTCAAGTCCAGTCCTAACTGGAGTGGAACCGCTTTCACGGTATTCTCCTTCCCGCGTGTGGCCTCCACGGCCGCGCTTTCAAATACTTTCTTTTCTTCGGCGTACAGCGTTACAAACGCAATCAGCGGCTTGATCGCCGGCGATCCTTGCTCGTAAGCCTGCAAGTAAACCGAAACCGGGCGGCTCTTTTTGAACACGCGCGTCACGCTGGGAATCACTTTCTGCCCGTCCTGCATCAACGGATTCGTATCGTCTTCGTTGACTTTATTCTTTGCGTTATAGAGCGCTTCCTTCATGGCCACGCGCTGGCTACTTAGAATGACCGAGCTGATGGCAACCCGTTTAACCTCTTTATTCAGATTAGGAATTTCAAAAGTGGTTTGATACGTTCCGATTCTCCCCGTCTCGTCGTCGCGCGCCAGAAACTTGATCGTGTACTTGCCGGGCAAGAGCGTGAATCCGCTGTCGTATTCGATCGGGCGTTTTGCCAGTTGCGCTGCAGTTTCATCGCTCAACTTGATGTTTACCTTGTCGCGCACGTTCGTAACCGTAATTCCGTAGGCATCTTTAATCTCGCCGATGAAGTCAATCAACGTGTGCTCTGCACCGCGCCGTTTCGCCAGCGCCAGTTCGCGGCCTGGAATCTTTACGATGATCGGCACGAAGTACTCGGCGCGATTCAATTGAAAGTAGTCCACTTCCATTGCAATCGTCAGATCGGTAATCGGGTTCGGCTGCATCAGCGCATCTTCAAGCTGGCGTTCCCGGTCCGCGACCGTAAACTTACTGAATTCCTTATCGGCGTAGTAGCCCTGCCGGTAATCGAGCTTGGCGGCTATCTTTTCATTCACCGCCACCTTGACCCTGCGAAAGCGGCCGTCGCGCGCCGTCAGAGTGCTGTAATACCCGATGATGTAGTAACTCGAAACTGCGTGCTGGGCATTCACAATCCCGCGCGTCAAATCGTTATAATCTAACAGCGCCTTACCGCCGGTATCGCTCGCCAGCGCATATAACGTATCTTGTGATAACTGAAAATTTGTTGTCAGCGCTTGCGCCGATGCGCCGGAATACATCGAGATCGTTCCAGGCGATGCTTTTGTCGCATCGCCAATGGGTGGCTCGGCCACCAGTCCGCGCGCGTCGATTGGCCAGAAAGAAACACCGGCGCGCAGCGCAGCATTCTCGGTAGCATGCAGTTGTGCCTGATTATTTAGGCCGTTCAACTTCAGCCCGCTTGCAAAGTAAATAAGCGATTTCTTCTGTTGAAGCGGCGCCAGCATCTTGGCGGCGGTTTCAAGAGCTGCCAACTGGCGGTCTGTATTGAAAATGTTGAACTCGGCATCGTCCTGCCCAAAGGCCAGTCCGGCATCCGGCGTACTCGCATCGTTACCGCTCTCATCGAAGCCCTCCCGTTCGCCGATGACCATAGTCTGCAGAATACTGAGCAGGCGATTGCGATCATCCGTGAAGTCCTGCAGAACATCTAATGCGCCCCCGGAATATCGCAGGATGGCGACCATATCGGCCGCGGTGATCTGGGTTCGAATGAACTTCTCGGCCGCAGCTAGCGCTCGTGACTGATCGGTCGGCGGCATCGCCGTCATATCGAAATAAAACGCCAGCAGCCGCCGGTTTCGAAAACGATTGCTCCCGGGCACTTCCGGCATGATTTGTGTCGGAGTGAGCTTATCGTAAAGGTGAATCTGCTCGTTGCTCGATCGCGGAAGCGGAGGCTCTGTTTTCTCCGGAAGCTGCTGCTCTTCGAAAAATCGAATCTGCTGCGGCACACCGTTTTCGGTGATCGTGAAATCTTTGGCGCTCAGTCCGTGTACCGGATCGCCCGATTTATCCGTCACGCTGACCGTCTCAATAACCAATTGAGTCGTAGTCGAAAACAGAATCGGATTCTGGCCTGCGAGCGGCACGGCGAGAACAATCACCAGCAAAATCGCGAGCGCCCGCATCTCAAAACCTCAAGCGCGCCGTCATCTGCACGCTTCGCATCGCGTTCGCCGCAACCGGCAATCCGAATTGCGCGTTGTTGATGATTGTGTTCCAGCTCGCGTACGTGACGTGATTCAGCGCGTTGGTCGCGTCCAGCCGCACGTCCAGATTCAGCCGGTCCTTCAGCCGGAACGTGCGTCCCATCGTTGCGTTCAGCGCGAATTCCGCCGGACCCGTAATCGTGTTCCTCCCGGCGTTTCCCCATTGGCCTACAAGCGGCGCCATGTATGCTGCCGGATTCAAAAAGAAACCTGCCGGAGATCTGTACAACGGGGCTCCACTATACTCTGGGCGGATCGATCCGGTAACGCCGGTTCCGGGGACGGCCGCCAAATAGATAGGCGTCTGAGGCAAGCCGCTGCCGGCCGTGATCTCCGCCGCGAAGGTCCATTCCTTGAGCAACGCCCCGCGCCAGCCGCTCAGCAGCGTTCCTCCGCCCATGCCCATTCCCGTCGTGTATTGAATTTGCATAGATACAAGATGGCGCTGATCGAAACTGGAGAGCCCGCGCTCCGCCCGCAGATTGAGCCAGTTCTGTGCAATCGTGGCGGGCGGCGTAGGGGTTTCCGGAGCAGCGGCGATTGTGGATGTCGTATTCGTTTGATTGGATTGGGTCGAACTCTGTGGCGCAGGAGTCGCCGTGGGTGTTGCGGTGGTGAGGACTTCCTGCCCGCCTAAAGACGAATCGTCGTCGATAGATTTCGCAAAGGTATATTGCACCTGCGCCGTAAATCCGTTGTGAAGCCTGCGGCGTAACTGAAGCTGGGCGGCTTCGCGAATCGAATTGCCATTCGAAGCCACGTAGACATATCCGGAATCGCAAGCCAGACATGGATTCGCGGCTCCAATTGGAAACGTGTTCGGCAGAAACTCCTGCAAGCCGCGCGTCCCCTTAATTCCCGAGTAGATCGCCGTCAATTGCATCGATCCGGGCAGATCCTGTTGAATCGAGAGCTGCCACTGCTGCGCATAGCCCACCCGGAAATTCGGATCGATCGCAAACGTGTTCGGGACAATAGCGGGAGAAGCCTTGAAGCCGTTTTCCAAGGTCAGTGGATCGAGCGGACTGTTCTGTACAGTTAACGTCTTCGAGAACGGTGGCTGCTGCGCCAGCTCCACCGCGATCGATTGATAAACAGACGTGTCGTAGTAGACGCCATAACCCGCGCGCACCACGAGCGAAGATGCGGGCAGCGGCCGCCACGCAATCCCGACGCGCGGCTCCCATCCCGACCGGTCCGGCCGCATGAGCGAACTGGGCAATCGCTGGCCCGTCAGCGGCCCGATCGGATTGCTTGCCAGCACCGGCGCGACACTTGCAAATCCTGGTGTAACATCCAGGTTCACCAGGCGGTTGAACAACTCCGTAATCGGCGCGCCATATTCCCAGCGGATGCCTGCATTCAGCGTGAATGCCGCATTGACGCGCCAGTCGTCTGCCACATAGCCGTCATAGATAGCTTGCCGGAGATACTTATCGGCGTTGCCGAAGGCAACAGAACTGGTATCGGGAATTCCCAGCAGAAAATCCTCGAAATCCGAACCAGTTGCCGCGCCCGTAAACGTGAACGTCCCGCGCGGATTTTCTTGAGTCAGATAATTGAACTGCTCGCGGCGGTAATCGCCGCCCATGGTTACGTTATGCGTTCGATGAGTCCACAGCAGCGAGACGGATTCGCCGTTTGTCTGGTTGTGATTCGACGCAGGCAGTCCATCCGTCAAACTCGCCAAACCGCTCGAAAATACCAGAGTCGGCGGCCCCCAGTTCACCGGATCTTGATTATTTCCTGTAATTCCGGCGTTGCCCGAGATGTTCGAGCGGTACGCGAAATACGGAGTCAGCTTCGTAGATAAACGGCTGAATTGATAACCGAGAGTAAGCAGCCATTCCCGCTGTAAGCGGTGCGACCAATTCAGGCGCGTGTTGATCCCGAGAATATCGCTCGAATCCGAATACCCGAGCACGTTCGGCGTATCGCTCCGGGTATCCTGAAACGCAATCCGGCCCGAAAACTGGTTCTTACTCAGCACCTTATCGAAACGCGCTTGCAGCGCGTCCTGATGTCTCGCGCTGACGGCGGCCGTTTGATAGTTATAGCGTGAATTCGCAGTGAAATTCGGCAGAGGATAGAGCGCCAGCAGCGCCTCCGCTTGCCGGCTGATAACATGGCTGCGCTGGGCCAAGGTCGGCACCAGGGCCGTTTCCGTAACGGCGTTATGGTCTCGCGTCCATTGATAACCGATGAAGACGTTCGGTCCATTCGGAATTACGTGCGGAATTCGCAACGGGCCACCAAACGTGACGATCCCTGTGACATTGCTATAAGACGGTTTCGGCGTGTTTTGTCCAGTGAGAGAGAACGGCTTCGCGTCGAATACGGAATTGCCTAGAATGGCCGCGATTCCACCGTTATAAAGCGCTCTCGGATTGCGGCGGTTATTTCCGAACGCCGCATTTTGCCGGTAGGGAGAAGCCGCGCCATTATTCAGACTGCCGTTGATCAATAACCCGTCCAATGCTTGCTCTTCAAGTTGCTGGTCGAGCGGAGCATTCTGTGTGATCCTCTGTGACTTACTTTGCGCGGCCTGGCTCATGGTCTGCTCAGGCGGCAACAAAGTCAAATCCCACTTCGCTGGAGGTGTCTGCTTATTGACAGTGACCTCATGCTTTGTGACGGCGAAGCCCGTCATCGACACTTCGAAATTCCAAGTCCCCTCCGCCAGATCCGGAAACGAAAAAACGCCGTGGTCATCGGAAGTCGTGGTGATCTCCTGCTTCCCGTTCGTCGCGATAACCGAAACGCCCGGGACCGGCACTCCGTTGAGAAGAAGCTCTCCGTGGTATTCCGATCCCGCCGCCACGCACACCACGGCACACATGAGCCAAATGCATGCGCCAATTCGCCATCCCTTCATGGGAGTTGTTTGCTAATTCGCCGACGGCTTTTCAAGGTGATCGATCACCAGCACATCCACCGAAGCCTTGGTCGGTTCTAACTTCAACCCCAACTCATCTTGCATCGCCGTAAATAAGTTCGGCGGGGCATCCGGCGCATTACTAGGCGGCGGCACCTTCATCCCGAGATCCTGAAATTGAGTCTCATCCGGCGTCCACTTCAGCAGAAAGTCATACCTTCCCTCCAAGCCGGTCCGATTCACGACCGGCCGGTCCAGTACGCCGTTTTCCATGACACTGGCGAAATCGTTCATATTCGCGTTGGAACAGGTCAGGCGGCCCAACCCTGTGAAGAAGAGTCCAGGAAGGCCGTTCGGATCGCCTTGGCTCTTCGTCAGCTTCGGTCCACTCTTGGCAACCACCAGTGCATAGACCGGAAGCTCGCGCTGCTCATGATGGAACTTGAGTTGAAACCGATCCGCCAGCAGCTTCTGCACCATCCTCTTCCATTGCTTGTCGTTCGGCTGTCCCTCTCCATCGGGCTGTGCGTCTAAATCGAACTTATCCGTCGCGATCCAGTCGGGCCCACCCACGACCTGCCGCTTCTCAACACCGTACGCGAAGGTGATCAGATTGGTCAAAGTCGTGTTCAGTGTGGAGAACTTGCGTCCTCGAACCATATACCCTTTCCCCGGAGCGCCCGGTTTGCTCGGTTTGATCGTGGCGACCTCGAAGGTAGGGTTGGCATCCGCCGCCATCGGCTTCGGGCGAGGAGGAGGCTCCGGTATGGTCCAGGCGGTTTCGGGAGTGGCGCGCTCCAGATTGAGCGGAAGCGGGTGGCCGCCCTGGGTCCAGGTGCCGGTAATCGTCTTCCCATCCGGGCTCAGCTTCCCTTCATAGCTGCCGTCAATCCCAATGATCGAATACTTCACGGCGGAGCCGTCGAGCGTGATCGACGTCACCGGAATTGCTTGGCCGCCTTGATCGATGCTATAGAACTGCGCGCTATAGCCGGGACCCGATTTTGTAACTTTGAGGACGGTCCGCAAAGCGTGGCCGGGTGCCTGCAATGTTCCCTGCCAGGTGCCCGCCAAATCCTGCTGGGTCTGTGCCCGAGCTTCCACAACATGCAGTAAACCAAACGTGACCGGTCCCGCAACGCCCAGCGCACCGGCCGCGCATAACAGCAGCTTTCTGCTGAAATCCAGGTTGCGCGCGACTTGTTTACTGACGATCCGCAGAATGCGGGTCTTCAGGTCCGCCCCGGTAACTCCCGAAACACACGCCAGCGGCGACTCCAGATAGAGCTTGCATACGTTGAGGATGCCTTCGGCATAATCTTCCGGGTCATTCCCGCGTTGGAGGACGGCTTCATCGCACGCGCGCTCGCGCTCTTCCACCATCCGCGCCCCGATCCACCACACCAGCGGATGGAACCAGAAAATCGCCTCCACCAGCATGTGAATCGCCGCCCAGAGATTGTCGCGCCGCCGGATGTGAGTCATCTCATGCGCGAGAATCGCGTTCAGTTGCGGCGTGGTGAGGCGCTTTGCAATTCCCTCCGGAAGTAGAAGTACCGGTCTCCAGATGCCGAATACTCCCGGCTCCAGCAGCGACTTCGACGCCATCACCGGCACGCCCTCTACGGTCCCGATCTGTGTAGCACTGGCCACCGCAACGCGCATGATTCGCCACTTGCGCCACCACGAGAGAGCAACCAGCAGAAAACCTCCCGCCCACAGCGCCATGAGCCCGAGTTGCAAGTTTTCGCTAGCAAGCCAGGATCCACTGGCTGCGTGCGCAACTGGCGGTCCGGGCTTGTCTTCCAGAACGCGATGCGGCAGCCGGGAAAACGGCGCGGTGAAATCGCTCAACACAGCCGAGACTGCCGGATGTTCAACCGGAACGGGCGGAGCCGGGCGGAGTGAACCGCCCACCAGAATCAGCACTGAAATGGGAAACAGAAACTTGGCCGATGCAATCATCCAAAGCCAGTGCCGGATGCGCGCTGGATTCCTTCGTAGCGCCAGCGCCAGAACACCGATAAGAACGGCCGCGGCCGTCGATTGCCACACATGGTTTGCCAGCGCCGTTAAGAAGTGGGCGGGGATCATCGGGACTTACCCTCCTTTGCAACTTTGCGCAACGCGCGTTCTGTCTCTTTTACGTCTTCGAGCGTGAGCTTGCCGGAATCCACCAGGTGCGCCATCACCGGCTGGACACGCCCGCCAAAAAAACTCAACAATTCGTCAACCAGCGTCCGCTGGGCGGCATCGCGTGAAAGTACGGCTTCAAAGATGTGCGCGTTCCCGATTTTTTTCACGCGCCGGACTGCCTTCTTCCTCTCCAGCCGGTACACGATCGTCTGCACCGTTGTATAGGAAGGCCGCTTCGCCTCGGGGAACGCCTCTTGAATTTCACGAATGGGGACCGGCCCGCGATCCCAGAGCGTCTGCATGATTTGCAGCTCAAGCCGTGTCAGTCTTCGGGTGGCCATCGCACTCTCCTACTTGCATCTGTAATGCTACTACAAAGATATGCAAGCTGGGAAGGCGGGATGATACACGTCCCGCGGCAAGTGAAGACGCCCGCTCCACGGTTTACGAGCTTACTTTTGCATGGACACGGTGGCGGGCTGCGAAGGCGCGAGCCCAATCGGCCGGGTCGATGTCTTCGTCTGCGGGGCAAGGTGGAGGAACGAAGCCAACCGCTCCCTCTGGTCGCGGCTCGGTTAGAGGCGGCTCGGATTGCGAAACGAAGCCAAGCGCTGAAGCGAACTCGCTACGCGAGCCAGATTCCTGTTTTTGCGGAACGAAGCCACGGTCCTTTTGTAATTGGCGTAAGACGTTGAGCGCTTTGTGGAAACCGCGTTCGGCCGAGGTCATCATACGCTGGATGGCGGTGAGATGCGGGATCAGGACCTGGTCGGAATCCAATAAGGAAGTTTCCAGGACGCGGGCGCGGCGCAGACGCCAGAACTGCTCGGCCATCTCGTTGACCAGGATTTCCTCGGTTTCGTTGGCCGGCTGATGTTCGGTGCGGAGTTTGGCCTTGAGTGTGTCGAGCGCGTCCGGGCTTTCGGACGAAAGCGCGAGTTTTTCGGAAGGCAGACTGTATTGAGAAAGATTGAGCCTCATACGCCGCGAGCGTCGCACGAGAGGCGTGCAGTAGCGGTCAAAAATCGGGCTTAAGTACTTGAGGAGATTGGGACGAAATTTATTTTGCAAATGGTGATTGGGGTGACGACCGTGTGGGCCGCCATGAGGATGGATGACAAAGTGCGTTTACCGATGCCGCTATAGTATTTACCGTGCCGGCCGCCCGCTTGATCTCGCTCAGCTTTCAGGACATCCTCATCATCGCGGTTTACTTCGCGATGGTACTGGGCATCGGTGTTTACCTCAAGCGCTTCGCGAAAAGCGGCAATGATTTCTTTCTCGCCGGACGCGAAATGACGGCCTGGATCGCGGGCCTAAGCTTTCTCTCCGCCAACCTGGGCGCGCTGGAGTTGATGGGCTGGGCTGCGTCAGCCTATCAATACGGAATTCTGGCCGCGCATTTTTACTGGATCGCCGCCTTTCCGGCCATGGTCATTCTCGGCCTGGTCATGATGCCGTTTTATTACATCTCGAAGACGCACTCGGTACCCGGCTATCTGCAATTACGCTATGGCGAAGCCACGCGTGCGCTTACCGGAATCTCGTTCGCGTTCATGACCGTCCTGATGTCCGGCATCAACATGTACGCGATGGCGCTGGTGATGAAGGTCGTACTCGGCTGGAACATTCACTTCAGCATCTGGACGTCCTCTATCACGGTCGCCATCTACGTATCGCTCGGCGGCCTGTTTTCCGCCATTTTCAACGAGGTTCTGCAATTCTTCCTGATCTGGCTGGGCGCGCTGCTGATCCCCATTCTGGGGTTGATCGAAGCCGGCGGCTGGAGCGGCATGGTGCAACGCATCCACCACAATTTTCCGAACGGCGACTACGTCCATCTGTGGCGGACCCTCGGAACGTTTTCCGGCAATCCCATGGGAATCCACTGGACCGGAATCGTGTTCGGGTTGGGCGGCGTTCTCGCCTGCGGCTACTGGACCACCGACTTCCTGGTCGTGCAGCGCGCCATGGCCGCGCGCGATCTCCGCTCGGCCAAACTCGCGCCCATCATCGCCGCCTATTTCAAAATGGCGGTCCCCTTCATCGTCATCTTGCCCGGCCTGCTCGCAATGGGCGTTTTGCCTTTCAAACTGGTGCCCGCGAGTGCCGCCGCGCCGGGCCAGCACAGCTATAACGAGGTGTTGCCGCTCATGCTTGCGCGCTACTGCGGGCCCGGTCTGCTGGGTTTGGGAGTCACCGCGCTCATCGCCGGATTCATGTCTGGAATGGCGGGCAATGTCAGCGCCTTCGCCACCGTTTGGACCTACGATATCTATAAACCTTATCTCCGGAAGAGCGCCTCCGATGCCCACTACGTCAGCATGGGACGCTGGTGCACCATCCTTGGAGTGTTGGTCTCGATCGGCACCGCTTACTTTGTCACGCGCTTCAAAAGCATCATGGATTACATGCAGGCGCTCGTCAGTTTTTTCGTAGCGCCGCTATTCGGAACCGTCATCCTGGGAATGCTGTGGAAACGCGCCACGCCGCAGGGCGGATTCTGGGGCCTGCTCGCGGGCACCGGATCGTCGGTTGCCATGTACGCGCTGGTGAAAGCGGACCCCGGCAAACTGCGCTGGATTGCGCTGTCGCCTGACGCCAAAGATATGGCCGAAAATCTCTATCGCGCCCTGTGGGCCTGGGTCGTTTGCGTTCTGGTCACGGTGGCCGTGAGCCTTGTCACCAAGCCCAAGCCCGAGAAAGAACTCGAAGGGCTCGTGTACGGATTTACCCCTGTGCCCCACGAAAAAGCAGTGCCATTCTACCAACGTCCCCTCTTTTGGGGATTGGGCGTCGGAGCCGTTTTCGGGATTTTGCAGTGGATCTTTTGGTAGCCATGCGGACCGGTTTGAGGTTAATGCGAATTCAATTCTTGCTCTGCGCCGCGCTCCTAGCCCATTCGCTGGCAGCCGCCGAAGTCACCCTCGAAGACTCGCGCCTCGCCGTCAGCTTCGATTCCACTTCCGGCGCTCTTACACGTCTTGAAGACCAATCACTCCATTGGGTCATCGAGCGGCGTCCCGAGCTTGGCATCTCCTTCCGCTTGCACGCTCCGTTGCCCAATGAGCGCTACAACTTCGTGCTCGGTCAGAAGCAACGCGCCGCTGCTGTCAAAAAGCTCGCAGATAACAAACTTCTCATCGAGTGGAAAAATCTCGCCAGCGAGCGCGGCGGCGTTTTAGCAATGGCCTTCACCGCGACCGTTACGCTCGAAAACGGCTCGCTCACATTCGACGGCACGCTGGTGAATAACTCTCCATTGACGGTCGAAACCCTCGAATACCCGTATTTCGGCGACCTCAATGCCCCAGCTCGCGATTCCCGTCTACAAGTGCGAACTATGTGGTACGGTAATCTCCAGTCCGACCAAATCTATCCAGACTTCAAAAACGAAAAAGGCTACTGGGGCGTTTTCTACCCTACGAAAACGTTCGAGTCGTACCGCAGCCTCTTCTGCCTGATTCAAGGCCCTCGTCAGGGTTTGTACGTCGAGATGAAAGATCCCACGCAGCCCTATCTGCTCGAATACACCTTCGAGCAGCATCCCGGCGTTGTGGATTCCATTAACAATGAGGTCCCCCGACAAGATGAGATCGACAAGCACGCAACGCACCTGCAATTCCGCACGACGCACTTTCTCTTCGCGCATCCGCACACGACCGCCAAACTCGCGCCGGTGGTCATCACTCCGTATGCCGGCGACTGGCACGCCGGCGTCGATATCTATAAACAATGGCGCGCGACGTGGTTTAAGCCACCGCATCCGCCTGCCTGGGTCATGGACGTAAACTCCTGGCAGCAGTTGCAGATCAATTCTCCCGAGCAGGATTACCGGGTCCACTACACCGATATCCTCCAATATGGCGAAGAATGCGCCCGCAACGGCGTCACCGGAATTCAACTCGTCGGCTGGAATCGCGGCGGGCAGGATGGCGGCGATCCGTCGCAGGATACCGATCCCGGATTAGGAACGTGGCAGCAACTGCACGACGCGATTGCGCGCATACAATCGATGGGCGTAAAGATCGTGCTCTTTGGAAAGCTGAATTGGGCCGATCTCACCACCGAGTGGTACAAGAAGCAGCTCTATAAATACCAATGCACCGACCCGTTCGGAATTCCTTACGAACAAGGCGGCTACAGCTACTACACGCCTACCCAACTCGCCGGAATCAATAATCACCGCCGCGCTGTGATGGATTTTAACGACCCGGAATATCGCGACGTAGCGGTAAACGAGTTCCGCAAGGTGCTGGCGCTCGGAGCCTCCGGCTGGCTGTTTGACGAAAACTGCCATCACGGCCCGGTGAAATACAGTTTCGCTCCCGATCACGGCTACACACCGCCGGGATTCATCTATGGCGGCGATATGCCCATGGCCGCGCGTTTGCGCGCAGCCGCCGACCAGGTCAACCGCGACTTTGTATTTGCCGGCGAGGGGCAGCAGGATTGGCTCATGCACTATTACTCGGTCTCTTATTTCCGCATCGACAATACTTCAACTCCCGTGGCGCGTTATATCGATCCACAGGCCCCATTGATGGTGGCGGTTACCGGCTTCGATGATCGCGAGAAGCTGAACCTGATTCTGCTCGACCGCTACATCATTAGCTATGAGCCGTTCAACTTCAAAGGCCATCTCACGGATTTCCCACTAACGCTCGCCTACGGCAAGAAAATCGATGCGCTGCGCCGAAGATACAAGGCATGGCTCTGGGATGCCGATTTCCAGGACACGGTCGGAGCAAAGGTGCTGGCGAAAGGCGCGTATCGCTATTCCGTCTTCGTGGGAAAAGAAGGCAAGCGGGCCGCTGTGGTTGTGAATCAGGAACAGAAAAACTCAATCTCCGCGGCCGTGGAACTCCCGCACCCAGGTCGTCTAGAAGTTGTCACTCCGGAGCAACCCGGCGCGCAACCCACTTCCGGAACGGTTCAAATTCCTCCCCGCTCCGCCGCCGTCATCCTCGAACAATAAAAGCTCTGGCTTCCTCACCCCTCTCCCCCCATCCTCTGCACCGCAATCGGCAACTCCTGATCGATCAACTCCGCAATCGCCGCGTGCTTCCCGCGAAGCGCCTCCAAATACGCTTGAACCGTCTCTGGTGGACATTCCGTCAACGGGCCGCCCCACCGGGCGCGCGCGCCTCGCAAGAACGTCTTAAACATCTGTTCGCCCAGCTCGTCAAGCAGACCGTGCAGATGCTTTCCCGAGATTCCGCTCAATCGCAGCGATTGTTGCGCCGCAAGCAGCAGCGGCTGCGGCAACGCCGTCGCCAGCAGATCCGCCGCGAAATAAAGATGCTTCGCTCCTGGCCGAAGCTCTAACGCTCTTGCGTCGTTGCGTTCAATCAATCTCCGCGCCTGCCGCACCGCCGCTGTGCCGCCCTCGATGACGAACCATTTCCGCTGGCTCGTTCGCGCCGCTATTAACGTTGCAACCGAAGCTCCCAGCGCGCGCAACGGCTCCAACACATCGCTCATCAGCCAGGTCTCGCACAGGACGAACGATAATTCCTTGAACACCAGCTCCGCTGCGCAGAGTTCCTCCACAATGCGCGAAACCGCCGTGTCTGAAACTCGCAGCAGAATCAGCCGCGCCGCCTGTAAGTCCTGATATTCGGAAACCGCGTAGCCGGCATGCAAAAAATTGCACAAGCGGCGCGCCACCCGTAGAGCGCTGGACTTCACAGGCCCCAGCTCTTCGGCCAAATTCGGCAGGCGTAAAACCGCGGACTCGGTGGAGTTACCCTCTACCACCAATCCGAGTTGTAACTGGCTCCTCATAGACTCCGCTCGCTTTCAATGCTTTGATTCGATCGCGGAATTGGGCTGCTTTCTCGAACTCGAATACCTTCGCGGCCTCGCGCATCTTCACTTCGAGTTCCGCAATCAAGGCATCCCGCTGCTCAGGGCTCAGCTCGGCGCCGGATTCCTGCTCGGGTTCCAGCGGGATCGTCACATAATCGGCTTCGGCCACCGCCACCAGACTCATATCGATCGCTTTGATAATCGTCTGCGGTGTGATGCCGTTCGCCTCGTTGTATGCCTGTTGTATCGCGCGCCTCCGCTCCGTCTCCCGAATGGCGCGCTGCATACTCTCGGTCATCACGTCCGCATACAGAACGGCCCGGCCATTCACGTTTCGGGCGGCGCGGCCAATCGTCTGAATCAGCGAACCGCTCGATCGCAGGAATCCTTCTTTATCCGCGTCCAGAATCGCTACCAGCGAAACTTCTGGCAGGTCCAGTCCTTCACGCAGCAGATTCACGCCTATGAGCACATCGTAAGCTCCGCGCCGCAGATCCCGCAGAATCTTGATCCGGTCGAGCGTGCTCACTTCCGAGTGCAGATAGGCGCACTTGACTCCCACTTCTGTGTAATATTCGGCCAGATCCTCCGCCATGCGCTTCGTCAACGTGGTAACCAATACCCGCTCATTCCGTTCGCTGCGCAGCCGGATCTGATGCAGCAGATCGTCTACTTGGCCCTTGATGGGCCGGACTTCGATTTCGGGATCGACTAACCCAGTCGGCCGGATGATCTGCTCCACCACCACTCCTGCCGATTTCGTCAATTCGTAAGGCCCCGGAGTTGCCGAAACATACACCGCCTGGCCGACGCGATTTTCGAACTCTTCAAACGTCAGCGGCCGGTTGTCGCGCGCGCTCGGCAGCCGGAACCCGTATTCCACCAGAACGTCCTTCCGCGAACGGTCGCCGTGATACATGCCCTGAAGCTGAGGAACGGTCTGATGGCTTTCGTCGATGAAGATCAGAGCATCGTTCGGCAGATAGTCCAAAAGCGTCGGTGGGGCCTCGCCGGGAAGCCGCCCCGAAAAATGGCGCGAATAATTTTCAATCCCGTGGCAATATCCGATCTGCTTGATCATCTCCAGATCGAACATGGTCCGCTGATAGAGCCTCTGCGCTTCGATGACTTTGCCGTTCGCTTCCAGTTCCTTGTGCCACCATTGCAACTCGTTCTCAATGCTGCGCATCGCTTGTTCGCGTGTCGGAGCATCCATCACGTAGTGCGTAGCCGGATAGATCGGCAATCGCAAATAGGTCTGCTTCACCTGCCCCAGCAGCGGGTCAATTTGGCTCAGCGACTCGATCTCGTCTCCCCAGAACTCGATTCGATACGCGTTGTCATCGTACGTCGGGTACAACTCGACCACATCTCCGCGAACCCGAAACGTCCCGCGCCGGAAATCGTGGTCGTTGCGCTCGTACAGAATTTCCACAAGCCGCTGCAATAATTCCTTGCGGCTCATGCGCTGCCCCTTTTCGAGCATCAGCAGCATCCCGTAATACGCTTCCGGCGATCCCAAGCCGTAAATGCAGCTCACGCTTGCCACAATCACGCAATCCCGCCGCTCAAACAACGAGCGAGTGGCTGATAATCGCAGCTTGTCCAGTTCATCGTTGATCGTCGCTTCTTTTTCGATGTAAATATCGCCCGAGGGAATGTACGCTTCCGGCTGATAGTAATCGTAATAGCTGACGAAATACTCCACGGCGTTCTTCGGAAAGAAGCTCTTGAACTCGTGGTAAAGTTGTGCCGCGAGCGTTTTGTTATGGGCTAAGACGAGCGAAGGCCGGCCGCACGCTTCGATAATTTTTGCCATCGTGAAGGTCTTCCCGGAGCCGGTTACTCCCAGCAAAACCTGGTGCTTCTCGCCGTCGAATATGCCTCGCGTAAGCTGTTCAATAGCGGATTGTTGATCGCCCCGCGGCTGATAAGAAATGCCTAGTTGGAACGGCACGAACTTAGTATCTCAGGAACAAATGTCCCGAATCTCTACCCTCTTTATCATTGTCGGCTCCTGCTTTGGGCAGACAGTCCTATCCCCGCCTCCCCGCGCCCATGTGGTGCAAATCTCGAAGTCCGGCGGGCAATTCACCGAGCCGGGCATCGCGATCAATCCGAATCATCCAAATCAGATTGTCGCCGTCTGGCAAGGCGGCGAGCACTACCAGGGCAGCGCCAACGCCGCCTGGTCGACAGACGGAGGCCGGACCTTCACCATCGCCGCTGGAACCAAACCGTCCGATTGGCGCGTGGCCGGAGACGTCAGCACCACGTTCGACAACAAAGGCAATGCCTTTCTTTGTTACCTAACCTTCGACCGTTTGGGCACGCCCTCTTACTGGGCTCACGATGCGGGACGCAACGGCATCTACGTGCGTCGTTCGCCCGATGGTGGGCGCACCTGGGAAGCGCAGGCGCAGGCCGTGAAGGCCTTTCCCGCGCCCGGTCCCGAAACCGTCTTCGAAGACGAGCCGCGCATCTTCGCCGATAACGGCAAGTCCAGTCCCTACGCCGGTAATCTCTACGCGGGATGGGTCGAATGGCAGCTCACGCAATCCGTGATGCTCTTTTCGCGCTCCACCGATGCCGGCAAAACCTGGTCCACTCCCATTCGAATCAGCACGTATGCCGGATTACCACGCGACGATAACGGCGGGCTCGGCGGCATTGTCCTCGCCATCGGCGCGAACGGCGCCATTTACGCGATCTGGGATGACGCCCACAGCATCGTGCTCGCTACATCGCGCGACGGCGGCAAGACCTTCACGCCCTCGCGGTCCATCATCGAGGTCGGCCCTCCCTACGTAGGCGAAGTTCCCGGCGTCTCGCGCGTCGAAGGATTCCCGCAGATCGCCATCGATTCGCGTGGACGGCTGTATGTCTGCTGGAGCGACTACACCAATGGCGACATCGATATCTTTCTTTCCTCGTCATCCGACGGCGGGAAGAAATGGTCCGCTCCGGTTCGTGTGAACGATGATCGCATTCACGACGGAAAAGACCAGTTTTATCAGTGGATGACGGTCGATCCGGTAACCGGCTCCATCTACGTTGTCTTCTACGACCGCCGTGCAGATCCCAAAGATCGCAAACAGAGCATCACGCTTGCGCGCTCTGTGGACGGCGGCAGAAGCTTTGCGAATTACGCCTGGACTTCCACTCCGTTTGACTCGAATGGCGCATTCCTCGGCGATTACACCTGGCTCGCGGCGTACGACAACCATGTGTATGGCGCCTGGACCGCGACGCTTGCCACCTCCGGCCGCAAGCCCGGTACCGGCCCCAGCACCATCATCCAGGCCGGCGCCGCCGACTTCTCCGGAAAATAATAAGAGTTACAGAACCGCGACCGCGAGGGAGCGGCCGAGGAGCCAGTCTTTGCCATACACCATAAAAGTTGAATACGCGCATGAGCGCAAAATCCGCGAACGAAATAAGCGAATTTATCGCCTTGCGCACTGGCCTATCTGGATCTGGGTCTTCTTCCTCGCGCCCGGTCCGCTGACCTTCGAACTGTTCGCTCACGGCCCAAACGAACGCAATGGCCTCTGGTTAGCCGTTGTTCTCGCCGGAACGGGAGTCGCGGGATTGTTCGGCCAATTGCCCGGCGTCGAGCCGCGCCCTTACATTCTCCGCTTCTGTGAAGATAAACGGAATCCGCTCTATCGCAGAATCTGCTACACCTTCGCCTGGAACGCGCTGCTGAACTTCGGTCTTCTGAATCTCGCCGGACTCGTCGACGCAGTGAAAACGCGCGTCTGGCACCTCAAGCAAATTTATACATATGGATACTTCCCTGTGCTGGGCGTCATCCTTGCGCTCGGTCTATTTGGAGCCCTGCCGCGCGTCGGCCGTTCCACCCGCGACGAAGGAATCGAGCGCCGCTATTTCTACGGCGCCGTGTGGACCATGACTTTCGCGCAAGCTCTGTTATTGATCCTCTGGAAAACGCTCCCGCGCCGCCACACCTCGGACCTCTTTGAACTCTTCGTCTTCATTAGCGCCATTCTGCTGATGGGCACCGCTGCCGCCCTCGGAATCCTGCCGCGCACGCGCCCCATCCTTCCCGGTGAGCTCGTGGTGGCGGATTAACCGGCTCCGTGATCTTTCTCTATCTGCTTTCCGGCCTCCTCGCCGCGGGCATGCTGTACGAAGCCGCCGGGGTCTGGCGCGATAAGCGCCGGATGCCCGCTCCCGGCAAGCGCTTCGATATCGGTTGTGCCGTGCTGCATTTGCACGAGCTGGGGCAGGGAAGTCCCGCCGTCATTCTCGAATCCGGAATCGCCGCTAGTTCCATCAACTGGACGCTCGTTCAACAGCAGCTCGCCCAATTCGTCCGCGTCTGCAGCTACGACCGCGCGGGCTTCGGGTGGAGCAGCCCCTGCAAAACGCCCAGAACCGTCGAGCAGATGATCTCGGAAATCGATGCGCTGCTTTCGCGTGCAGCTATTCCTACGCCGTATATTCTCGTCGGGCACTCGTTCGGCGGCCTGCTCGTTCGCGCCTTCGCGCATCGGCATCCGGAAAAGGTCGCCGGGCTCGTGCTCGTTGACCCGGTATCGGTCGAGTTTTGGGCAAACTGTCCGGAGAGCGAAATCCGCCGTTTACAAAGAGGAACGGCGTTATCCAAACGCGGCGCGCTGCTTGCCCGCTTTGGTGTGGTGCGCTTTGCGCTGGCCGCGGTGGCGGCTGGCCGCCGCAGCTTTCCCAAAGCGATCGCCCGCGCCACCGCTGGCCGCGGGACCACGGTGATCGACCGCATCGTCGGGGAAATGCGTAGACTCCCGCCAGCGATGTGGCCCATCATCATGTCGCAGTGGAGCCGGCCGCAATGCTTCGATTCGATGGCGAAGCATCTCGCCGCATTGCCCGAAAGCGCCCGCACTGCGCTCAACATGCCGGTCCCCGCGAACATTCCGGTAACCATCCTCTCCGCCGAAACCGCCACTCCGCAGGAACTCGAAGAACGGGAACGCTGGGCGCAAGAAAGCGAGCACGGACGCCACATCCAAATCCCGAATTCCGGTCACTGGCTTCAATTGCAATATCCCGACGCCGTCGTCAACGCCGTACTCGAACTGACCGAGCGGTGGCGCACGCTTCAGCGTGCCGCCGCGGGCTTCAGCCCGCGGATCACCAATTAAACAATCGCCCCAATAATTGCTCCCAGTAGCAGCGGTCCCACATGCGCAAGAGCGAGAATCGCTCCGCCCGCCCCGGCGATCAAACCGAAAATCGGCACGCCGGTCATTAACGATGCGAGCAGAAACAGAGCCACGCCGAAAATCACCGCCGGGAGAAACACGGCCAGAATTGCGTTGCCTACACCGCCCGCCTTGCGCCCTCCGACAAATCCCGCGATAAACGGACCCACCACGGGCAGCCAGAACAACAAAATCGACAAGAGGAACATCCAGACAATCGCGCTGCCAACACTCCCGGGCCGGTTCGACACGCCCTCAGTCTCTCATATGCCCGGGAAATCTCGTGCTCTAGGCTAGGTGCTTACCGGATGCGGCGCGCTCTGAACTCCCCCTCCAGTTTCCATGCTTTGCCATCCTGATCCAGTGCTTCCCCTATCCAATGGAATGAGTCGGCAGTGATTTCAGTAAAGCGCCAGCGGGTTGGTGTGCCATCCGCACGCGCGCCGATCTGTACGATCTCATCGCCGGCCCTTCTACCCGTCTGCCGCTCTTCATGCCCGCTCACCGGATTGATCCACCGGATACGCCAGGCGCGAATTGCCGGGTCCCAGACGCGCAGAGTGGTTCCATACATGTTGTTGATCCGATCGGAATCCGGGCTTCGGTGCGAAGGGCGCGGCATGATCCAGATGTCTTGGATCGCGCGCCCTTCGAGCGTCCAGCCGAAATGGGCTTCGCCGGTTCTGCCCTGTGCAGAAACGTCAACCGCACGGTAGTGGAGCACATCGAGTTCCCAGCTCCCAACCAGCCAGCCGTACACATCGTCCGATTCCGGAATTTCGGGCGAGCGGCCCGTCGCTGCCAGCAAGGTGAGAAACATTTCCAAACACTCCTTCGGTAAGTTGAGCCCTGGCAGCTCTGCCGTCAGGCTCTTGTTCATGTTGTATTCTTGCTGCGGGAGAAAGTCTTGGCGAAAATTGCGCTCGCTGCGGCACGCGATCTTGAGAAGCCTGGCAATTCGATCTTGCAACCCGCTCTTGCCAGGCGAGTGCTGGCGAGTGGAAACGGTTGTAGCGTCAGTGACGTAATATGCCGCGCCGGACCTCGGGATCATCCCTCCGAGGAGCAGCACTCAAACTTCTGCATCGCGGTTGTCGTGAACGGCAGCTTTCAATATCGCTCCGGCCGCGGCCGCGAACTGATGACCCCGGGCTCGCTGCTGCTGGGGAACGCAGGGCAGTATTTCGAGTGCGCACATGAACATGGAGTGGGAGATCGCTGCATCTCGTTCGCGTACGAGCCGCAGCGTCTGGAAAACCTGGCCGTTCAAGCGAGCCTCCCCATTCGCAAGCCATCTTTTTCCGCGCTTCGATTGCCGCCGATACGGGAAATGTCAGGCGTGATTGCGCGAACACGTGCCCTGCTGGCGGAAGCGGACCGCTCCCCACGAACAGGAGAACAGACGACAATCTGGCACGAGATTGCGACCGATTTGGCGGTGCGAGCGCTCGAACTAACGAATGGCAGCAACTCAAATCACCGGAGCTCACCTGCATCCGAGGGCCGGGTTACGCGAATCGTTCGGCTGATCGACAGCCGTCCTGCCGCCAAACACGACCTTGCCTCCCTTGCTCAGGAAGCAAGGTTAAGCCCCTATCACTTCCTGCGCGTGTTTCAACGCCTTACGGGTCTTACTCCACATCAATACGTTCTCCGTGCTCGTCTGTGCCACGCCGCGGCCAAGCTGCTGTTAGAACCGGCGCGCGTGCTCGATATCGCCTTGGACTGTGGCTTCCAGGATATATCGAATTTCAACCATTCGTTTCGTGCGGAGTTTGGTCTTTCCCCGAGACTATTTCGTGCGCGTGCGCGGCGAAGCTAGCACCACAATGGCTATGTCTCGCTGTCTCCTCATCCTCCTCGTGATCGCAAATGCCCTCCCCGCCCAGCACTTCGACGTCCTCATCCGCAACGGACATATCATCGACGGCACCGGCTCGCCCTGGTACTCCGGCGATATCGGAATCCGCAGCGGCCGTATTGCGCAAATCGGCGTTCTGAACTCCGCCACTGCTTCGAAAATAATCGACGCCAAAGGACTGGTCGTCGCGCCCGGCTTTATCGACATGCTCGGCCAGTCCGAGCTTTCGATGCTTGTCGATCCGCATGTCCCATCGAAAATCTTCCAGGGCATCACCACCGAGATCACCGGCGAGGGCAACTCCATTGCCCCGCTGAATCAGCGGCTCCTGCAGACAGACCGAGCCGGCTTCGCCCACTACCAGGTCACTCCGGATTGGACCACCTTCCGCCAGTACTTCGCCCGCCTGGAGAAACAAGGCATGGGCATCAATCTATCGAGCTATGTTGGCGCTACGCAGGTCCGCCGCATCGTGCTCGGCGAAGGCCGCCGGCAGCCGAACGCCGCAGAACTCGCAAAAATGTGCGCATTGGTGCGCCAGGCCATGCAGGACGGCGCAGTCGGGGTGTCCTCGTCTCTGCAATACGCCCCGGCTCCATTTGCAAGCACCGAAGAGCTCATCGCGCTCGCGTCCGCGGCCGCGAAATTCGGAGGCATCTATGCCACCCACATGCGCAGCGAAGGCGACGAAATCGACGCCGCTCTCGACGAAGCCTTCCGCATCGGTCGCGAAGCGAACATCCCGGTAGAAATCTGGCATCTGAAGGCCGCGGGCAAGCGCAACTGGGGCCGTATGCCGGAAATCGTCTCCCGCATCGACCGCGCCAGAGACTCCGGCATCGATGTCGAAGCCGATACCTACGCCTACCCGGCCTGGTTCAACACGTTCTCCGCCTTTATCCCGCCTTGGGCCCATGAGGGCGGCGATGTCGCGATGGTGGCCCGCCTCAAAGACCCCGCCGTGCGTGCCCGAATCAAAAAAGAAATGGAAACCAGCACCACAGGTTGGGACAACGAGTGGCTCGAAGTGCCCGGCCCGCAAGCGATTCTCGTAAGCGTCGTGCAGAATCCCAAGCTCCTTCCGCTACAGGGCAAAACCATCCAGCAGATCGCTCAGGAAGAGCACAAAGACCCGATCGACACCATCTTCGATCTGTTGATCGAGGACCCCGAGATGTCAGTCGCCGTATTCGGTATGTCGGAAGACGACATCGCCCTTGCTCTGAAACAACCCTGGGTTTCTATTGACAACGATTCACAGGGCACCGCGCCCACTGGTATCCTGGGCCGCGAACATCCGCATCCTCGCGCCTATGGAACCTTCCCTCGCATCCTGCGCAAATACGTTCGCGAGGAAAAACTCTTAACACTTCCGGACGCCATTCGCAAATTTAGCGCCTTACCCGCGCAGCGCATGCGCCTCACAGACCGCGGCGTCTTGAAGCAGGGAATGTGGGCCGATGTGGTGGTCTTCGATCCCGCCACCATCCACGACATCGCCACGTTCGAAAATCCGAACCAGTTATCGGTCGGTATGGGGTACGTACTCGTTAACGGCGTTCCGGTGATCGAGCAAGGCAAAATGACCGACGCCCTCCCCGGCAAAGTCCTACGCGGCCCGGGATTTGTCCCGTAGGAGGAGCGGGCTTTCTAGCCTGCAACGCCCGCTTTCGAGCGGGCGTCTTCCGTCTTCACTGCCACTGCCTTCCTTTGCCCCGAATCCTGATATTGGGCGCTGACAATCAATCGTCCGCCGATACTTTCCAACCAAACCGACCGCGACGCTTTGCCTCCGAAATCCTCTCCGGCCAGCACGAGCCCCGCTTTTGCAAGGGCTTGCCGTACCGCCAGTTCATTGTGTTTCACAACCGAAGTGAGCGCGCCGGCGCCTACCATTGCGGCACCAATGGCCCACACGAGCATCTCTTCTTTCTTCCCTCCGTACTGCGCGATCCGCTCCAGCAGAGCCGGAATGCCTATATCCGCAAACAAACAAGGCTCGCGCGACGCTAAGGCCGGGTCCATAGCCGAATCGGGCAGGGAAATCCGCAGCATGGCCGCTAGCCCCAGCCTCGGAATATGCGCCGCAATGGCCACGCACGATTCAAGCCGCCTCGTGACCAGCCGCCCCTCGGTGGCAATCTCGCACTCTCCAGGCCCCACCACTAAGGTCTCCAATGCTATTCGATCGCGAGTGTGCATGTAGCGTCCGGCCCTTCCCTGACTTGCTTATCGCGAACTCGCTACTCTCTTTCGAGCCGAAATTTAGATCTAACTTGCTGACAAACAATCCGATAAAGACCTCGGAGAGAGAAGCTTGACACACCAAGACCCATATCAAACCTATGTAGAGGGCAGCCTTCTGGCCGGCAATCCCGTCCGCCTGGTGGTCGCTCTATACGAAGGCGCCATCGATTCTGTCCGGCGCGCGCGCACGTGCTTCGAACAAGGCGACATTTGGGGCCGTGGCCAGGCAGTCTCTCGTGCTGTCAATATCTTGGCCGAGCTGATAAGCTCTTTGGATCACACCAAGGGCGGCGAAGTGAGCGCAAACCTGAAGCGGCTATATGACTACATGCAGCGCCGTCTCCTGGAAGCCCACGCAACGAAGACCAAGGAACCGTTCGATGAAGTGGAAAAGTTGCTGGGCGAGCTCCTCGAAGCCTGGGTCGTCGTTGCGGAGCAGAGCGCTGCGTCCCAACCAATACAACAACCGGAAGCGCCTGCGCCCTATGCCCCGGTCGAATCCGAAGAACCGCTGACCTACGCTGGCTATCTCTACGAACCGGCGGAGACCTTTTCGCGCGCCGCCTTCACATTCTGATCGTTCTGATCGCTGGATTGCTTCGGCATCTTCTGTTCGATCATATGGGCCAGCCCGAAACCGCCGCTGCTCGCCAGCACACTGGCGAGCTCGTTTTGGGCCATGTCCATCGCCGAATCATCGCCGGTCCCATCGCCGCTCCCGAGCCATCCCTGGCCGCCGCCGCTACGGACCGTTTTTAAGACTTCACCCAGCATCAACGCTTCAAACTGCTGGGCAGCTTCGTGCAATTTCGAAGCCTTCTTCATGCTTGTGGGGTCGCTTGTCTGAAACGCAAGCGCATCCTTACTCGCCGTAATTTCCATATCTCCTCCGATCCACTGAAGTGCCGGTCACTTGCTTATGCGCGTGGTTCTGTAAGCGCAACAGAACCGCGACCTGGCGTGCAGAGCACGTCCGCTTTAGCGCGTGAGGGAGCGGCCTCTTAAATCACCTCAACCTCTGCATCCAGCGCTCCGGCTGCCCGCAGATTCTCCAAAATCGCAATCACATCCCGCGTCGTTGACCCGATCGCGGCCAGCGCCTTGACCAGCTCCTCCACCGTCGCGCCGTCCTTCAAAACCACATCGCGCGCCTTCTCGTCTTTCGCATTCACCGCTGTTTGCGGGACAACCGCCGGTGGCGCAGCCGAGAACGGCCCCGGCTCCACCGGCATGTAAGTCGTTTGGATCTCGACCGTCAAATTCCCGTGCATAATCGCAACCGGCGCGATATGCACATCTTTGCCCAACACCACAGTCCCCGTCCGCTCGTTGATCACCACGCGCGCCGCGCGATCCGGATCGACGCTCAGGCCCTCTAGCTCCGCGACAAATTCGGTCGGCTGCGACGTGTAATTCGGCGGAACCACTACGGAAACCAGCCCGGAATTCTCCGCATGCGCCAGTTCGTTCTTGCCAAAATGCCGGTTGACCGCAGCCGCCACACGTGCAGAGGTTGTAAAATCCGCATCTTTCAATTGCAGCTTCACCACGGTCCCAATCGGCACGGAAGGAGCCGCTCGCTCGATCGAAACACCGTTCGGAATCAGCCCGACCGTCGGATGATTCACCGTTTGCGAATTTGCGGAGCTGCGCCCCGCCACAAATCCGCCCGTCACCACGGATCCCTGCGCCGTCGCATACACCTGCCCGTTCGCGCCCCGCAGCGAGGTCAACACCAGCAAGCCGCCTTGCAGATTGCTCGCATCGCCAATCGCCGCAACTGTTGCATCCACCGTCGCGCCTGGCTGCGCAAACGGCGGCATCGTAGCCGTCACAATCACGGCCGCCGTATTCTTCACCGTCACCGTTTGCGGCGAAACACTCACCCCCATGCGCTGCAGCAGGTTCGTCAAACTCTGCACCGAAAACTGCGTCTGCTGCCGGTCTCCCGTGCCGTTCAACCCCACCACCAGCCCATAGCCGACCAGTTGATTGCTGCGCACGCCCTCAATCGTCACCAGATCCTTCAACCGCACCCCGCGCCCTTGTTCGGCTCGCAGCATTCCTGAAAGAAGCGCGATGCACACCAGCACGCCGCGAACCGAGCCGCGACCGCTAGCGAGCGGTAAGAGACGCAAAATCTTCATGCTCATCAGAACGGCAATGCCCCTAGCAGCAGCCGATACAAGAAATTCGGCCTTCGAATCGAATCGTTCACTACGCCTTTGCCGTTCACCTTCAACTCCATCTGCGCCACATTCCCCGATTGCACCGTATTCCCATTCGACAAATCCGCCGGCCGTACCACGCCTCGCAGCGTAATCACCTGGTTCTCCGAATTCACCAGCAGCGTCTTCGATCCCTCAATCACCAGGTATCCGTTCGGCAGAACATCCACCACACGCGCCGAGAGCGTCGTCGTCAATGTCGTCTGCCGCGAGGTTGTCCCCTCGCCATCCAGCGAGCGGTTGGAATTGACGGTCACAACATTCGACAACCGCGCCGGCAAGGAGAATTTCCCCGCGGCGGAGGTCGCACCCGCATTCGCGCTCGACGCACGCGACGTCTTCGTCTGTCCGGTCGTCACCGCCGACGCTTGCTCGTTCACCACAATCGTTACCATGTCGTCTATGCTGTGCGCCCGGACGTCGCTCGCCATATCCGTGATCGCCGTCGGCCCGGCCCACAACGACCCGGGGCTCTGCGGGACCGAAGCGGCTCTCTCGTGCGCCTGTTGTACGTATTGATCGAGCGGCGAGGGTGCTGCAGATGCTTGCTTCTGTTTCGATTTCGGAGCCGCCAATGCCAGCGCAGCGCTGGAAATCACCAGCAGGATACAGAACCGCGCGCGTAAGCAAGCGGTCGAATTGGCAGCTCTTTGACAGCCTCTCACGATTTCTCCTCGTCGTCGCCCACCAGCCCCGCGCCTCCGCCGGGTAGCACCGACACTTTGTCCTTCCCATCAATGCGCGCTCGAAACTTCCGCCCCGTCTTCGCATTTCGAACAGTGATCACGGCTCCGCGCCGTCCGCTCTCTTCGGCAATCCCTTCTGCCGTGATATGCGCGCTACTCACCTGGACATCCACTTCCACGGTGTCTCCGCGGCTCACCTCGCTCGGAATCGCGACCTCGCTCTCCCGGATCTCCGCTCCCGCCGCAATCGGCCGCGTCGTCATCATTCCCATCGCCTGCTCAACGCTCGTCAGCACTTTGTCCCGCTGCAGTGGTCCCTCATACGTCTCCACGCGCACTTGTCCGATGCTGATCGGCTCGCCCTGCCGCAACGCTTCGGTCGCCACCAATCGCGATCCCTTCACCGTGACCCGCACGCGCGCCCATGTCGAGAAACGCCGGTTCCCGCCATACGTCACGTACCCGCGCCACACCACCGGCCCGTCCGAAAAAGCACTCAGCCCCGTGAGCGGAAAACTGATCTCGCCCTCCGGAGCCGCGGCCTGACACTGGTCCAATATTTCAATCTGCGCGTTCATGCCATCGAGCGACTTCTGCATCGCCGCCAGCACGCTTTGCCGGTTCGGAACCGCCAGGGACCACGCAAAGCACACGTCTTCGGAAATGTCGCCGTCCAGGTGATTCTCTTGCGCAATCCGCCGCAGCTCGGGTGGATGGAAGATCCGCTGCATGCCCGGAACCGGCGCGAACCCCACCGCCAGATCCGGCGGCAATGCGGCAAACAACGGAATCGCCGCCGCCAGATCGCGGCCATAGATGCGATCCGTATGGATGGCGTGGCAAGCCGGCGCTTGCAAAGCGAACGCCAGCAACAAATGGATCATTGCGTCACTTGATTGACTTGCTGATACATCTCATCGGCCGCTTTCACCACTCGGGAATTGGCCTCATACGCGCGCTGGCTCTGGATCAGATTCACGAACTCCTGCACTACGTCCACGTTCGATTGTTCGGTGTACCCCTGCATCACCGTGCCCAGCCCTTCCGAGCTCCCCGGCGCGGCCACCTGTGGATTGCCCGAAGCGTCCGTCGGCGTGTATAGGTTGTTGCCGATGCTGTTCAAACCCGCTGGATTCTGGAAGAGTGCAAGCTGAATCTGCCCCGCCTTTTGTGCCGCGGTCTGATTCGGCATGGTGTAACTTACGGTTCCATCCTGCGCAATCGTCACGTTCTGTGCATTGCTCGGAATCGTAATCTGCGGCTGCAGAAGATTTCCGTTTGCCGTCACAATATTCCCGTTCTGATCGAGTTGGAACGAACCATCTCGCGTATACGCAAGATTTCCGTTGGGCTGCAAGACCTGGAAGAACCCGTTCCCCTGAATCGCTAAATCCAGCGGATTCCCCGTCTGTGCAAACGTGCCTTGCGAAAAAATAATCTCGTTCGACGCCGCGCGCGTCCCCAGGCCAAGCTGCAATCCCGCGGGAATTGTCGTCTGCTGTCCGGCCGAGGCGCCTGGCTGCAGCATGCTCTGATAAATCAAATCCTGAAACTCGGCGCGCCGCATCTTGTAACCCGCCGTATTGGAGTTCGCCAGATTGTTCGCGATGTTGTCGACGTTCAACTCTTGCGCGGTCATCCCGCTGGCGGCGCTGTATAGTGCGCGAATCATATTGGTTTCTTTCCTCTTCTGAAATTTTTATGAACTTACGCGGGCCACTTCTTCAATAGCCTGCCGGTTCATATCCGTGCCCACCTTAATGGCGCGTTGCAGCATCTCGAAATGCCGTAACAACACCACCATGCGGGCCGCTGCTTCGGCCGGTGTGGCATTCGAGCTCTCCAGCTTGCCCTGGTAGACTTCTGCGCTGCTGCCCGCCGGATTCACATTCTGCGGATCGTTGTTCCGAAAGTACGTGCCGCCCGCTTTGCTCAGCTTGCTCGCGTCTTTGAAATCCGTCAGCTCGAGCTGCCCCAAACTGTTGCCGTCCTGCAGCACCTGCCCGTCCGGCTGAATCTGCAGCGCGTCGGCCGATTGCGTCTGCAAAGTTTGTCCGCCTACCAGCCGCACCGGATACCCTTCCGCGCTGACCAGAACACCCTGCGGCGAGAAATGAAAATTGCCGTTCCGCGTATATAAAGGACCGTTCGGCCCGTTCACTGCAAAAAAGCCGCTGCCCGAAAGCGCCAGGTCGGTGTTCTTTCCGGTTTCAAGCAACGTGCTCTGCCCGAAATCGGTCCATTGCCGCTGCACAACCGGTTCTGCTCCTACTGTGGCTTCGTTTTGACCTGCAATCTCCGGAGCAAGATAGGTGCTGTAGAACTCGCGGTCGGCTTTAAATCCGCTCGTCGACGTATTTGCGAGATTATTGGCAAGCATGTCGAACGATTCCATGCGGGCCTGCAGGCCGCCGGCCGCCGCTGCTGTCAGTGGATCCATGCCATCTGCTGGTGCAAATGCCATACCAGCCGAAAAAAATCTAGAAAACGTCTGTTTTGTTCGCGATATAGATCTTGAGGACTGGCCGCTCCGTCAAGAATTCGCGCGGCGCCCGCTTGCGAACTCAATTTCTTGACGCCGGTTGCCCCACCGTTTCGCCGCAATCTGTTGTGAAATAAGACCCGAGTCGCTTGGCTGCAAGCATGCACCGCAACCAGCGTGCAATTATCCGAGGCCACCTCTTCGGCAAATCTCGCGAGCCTCGCTCTGCTTGCAAACGCCCCGCTTCCGCAAGCCGCGCCGAGCGATGGCGGCCTCTTTGCCGAAATCTTCGCCGCCCTCTCGAAAGACATCGCCGGCCAAACCGCCGCCCAACCAAACACCCCCATAATCACCAACACGCTTGACACCGAGCCATCGTGGGGCACAGCCCTGCATACACCGGTGGCCCGGAAACCGGAAGCGTTAGCGCCCCCAAATTTCCAAACCCCTGAGAACCCATCGTGGGCTCAGCCTGCCCTTACTGACTTATCGAACCAAATCGCCCTGCCCTCTTGTGGCGCGGCCTCTCAGGCTGCCGCGTCGAGACTCGTCTCGACGCTTGGCCTTACCCCGGTCCCGCAGACGCTCCCCTCTAATCCGGTCGCGCCGCAACCGGCTGGTGTATCCCAACCAACCACCCCATCACCCACGCCCGATCCGGTCGTGCAAAGGCCACAGGCCGAGCCGCAAACGCCGCTTGCAACTATCTCGGCTGCTCAACCTACGCCCTCAACGAAACCTTCTGCTCCTCCCGCGAAGCCCTGGAAAAAGGAACCAGCTCCGGTTCAACACGCGCAAAACTCTCAGCTTCCGCAGATCCCCCTGATTGTGCCCGCGCCACAAACGCCGGAACCAGCGCCCACACAAACCACAACAAACTCCTCCTCGCCCGTTAAATCAACAGACCAATCCACCGCACCCGCGCCTCCCCCGTCGAACAACAGTGCCGTTTCCCTCGCGAATCCCGGCAATCTGAGCTTCGCCATGCGCATCGTTGTGGATTCCGCGCAACCTGCGCCCGATCCGAAATCCCAAAGCGCGCCGCAACAACAAACAAGCACACCAACCGCCGCCGTTCCGCAGTCGCAACCGTCGGATCTCATAACCCCGGCCGCTGCGGTTTCAAACCACCCGGAGCAGCAGGACCAGAAACCCGCGCCCGAGCAGCACACAACCAACCCAACCGAATCGCTCATCGCAGCCCCAACCGAATCCACTCCCGCACCGGCATCGGAAACTCACCCGGCGCACACAGCTCAACCCGCTACCCCCGCCCCTGCTCCGGAAATCGAACCGAAACCAGCCGCGCCCACAACCGAACCGCTTCGCAACATGCACATTCAGTTGACCGGAGACAACAACCAGCGCGTCAACGTGCATCTCATGGACCGCGGCGGCGAACTGCGCTTAAGCGTGAAATCCGCTGACCCCGCGCTCGCCCAAACCATGCAGGAACACATGCCGGAGCTGACCTCTCGTCTCGACCAGCAGCGTTATCGAACCGAAGTCTGGATGCCCAAAGAAACCGCATCCTCCACTTCCTCGAATAGCAATTCAACTTCAAGCGGCTTCTCCAATCCCGGCGACGGGAATCCCGGAGGCCGTCAGAACGGACAACAGCAGCAACAAAATCGGCCGGAGTGGCTAGAAGAACTCGAAGACAACCCGCGCCGTCCCCAAACCACAAGGAGAAACTAACCATGGGAACCGTAGGAACCCAATTTTCGAATTACAACAACATCGGCGCCAGCGGCTCGAATGGCACATCCGGCTCCGACTCGCACTCTTCGGTGTCAAACAGCACGAACGGAATGGCCACCGAATCGGCCTTTCTGCAGCTGCTCGTCGCCCAGCTCAAGAACCAGAACCCGATGCAGCCGATGGACGGAACCACCTTCGTCACGCAGCTTGCTCAGTTCAACGACGTCGAGCAAAATCTCGCGCAACGCACGGACCTGGATGCCATCAGCGAAAAATTCCTCGGCACCACCACGCCGCCCTCGCAGGTCACCACGAGCAACAGCTAATACAGGAGAACAATCATGTCCAGCGCATTTTCTATCGCACTTTCTGCGTTACAAGCCAACTCTGAAGCCATCGACACCACCGGCAACAACCTGGCCAATATGAACACGGTCGGTTTCAAAGCCAGCAGCGTCGACTTCGAAACGCTCATCAGCCAGCACATGGGCCAGGGCGTGGGCTTCCAGGTCGGCATGGGCGTCGGCACGCCTGTGAACGAGCAGTTGTTCTCGCAAGGCCCCATCCAGAACAGCAGCTCCCCGCTCGCCTGCGCCATTCAAGGCAACGGCTTCTTTGTGGTCAAGAACAGCGGTGGACAGCAGCTCTTCACGCGCGATGGCGATTTCGCCATAGATAAGAACGGAATGCTTGTCACCCAAACCGGCGAAACAGTGCAAGGCTGGGTCGCGAACAATCAGGGAGTGATCTCCACTGCCGGCGCGCCCACGAACATCGTGCTTCCGGCGGGGCAAGTGCTTCCTGCTTCGCCCACCACCAAGTTCAGCATGACGGCCAACCTGGACTCTTCCACCGCTGTAGGCCAGACCTGGACCCAAACTCTCCCCGCCATCGACTCGCTCGGAAACAATCAAAATTTGACCGTCTCCTTCACCAACAATGGGCCCAATTCTTGGGGCTATAGCGTCACCATTCCGGGCAGCAGCCTCTCGGGAGGCTCCGCAAGCACGAATGTTTCGCTCATGCCAACTACTCCGCTGCCGCCGATTACGTTCAATTCCGACGGCTCCATGAACACATCGATGCAGTACGTCGCCGGGGTACAAACGTACGCCGCGCCTGCCGCTCCCACCACTTTCACCTTTACGCCTGTTTCCGGTCCTGCCGTGAGCGCAACCATTGACGGCACCACAGGCGACAACCTCGCGGATGCCATCACATCCATCAACACGCAGCTCGCCGCCGCGGGCTCCAGCATCACTGCCGTGAAAAATGCCAACGGCACCGGAATTACCTTCCAGAGTGCAACCTCATTCACCGTTACCGATTCGTCCGGCAGCATGTTGGCCGGCTCCGGTACGTCTGCCTCCGTTGGCTCCGCGCTGAATGCAATTACTCTGGCCCTGCCTGCAGGTCAAAGCCTGGCCGATCATGCCGCCTTTGGCGATAGCACCAATCATCAGATTGTTTGGAGTCTTCTGGATGCGACCGGAGCCGGCACCCTCACGCAGTATGCGCAAGCCTCCGGCGTCGAAACCAAGAATGTAGACGGTAGCCAGGCCGCTCAGTTGACCGGCTTCGCCATCCAGAACGGCGGCCAGATTGTGGCTACCTTCTCAAACGGCGCGCAACAGACGGAAGGCCAGCTCGCCCTCGCGTCCATCCAGAATCCGGATTCGCTCCAGAGCGTCGGCGATAACAACTTCGCCGCCAGCGGCTCCACCAGCACTCCCGCCATCGGCGTACCCGAGACCGGTGGCCGCGGGCAAATCCTCGGTGCCTCTCTCGAAGGCTCCACCGTCGATATGGCCACCGAGTTCACCAAGCTGATCACCTATCAAAGCGGCTATCAGGCCAGCTCGCGCGTCATCACCACCGCCGACCAGATGACCCAGGATCTGATGAACCTGATCCATTAAACGGAACCGCGACCGAGGCGTGCAGAGCACGCCTGCTTTAGCACGAAAGGGAGCGGCCTAGCTCTACATGTTCCAACAACTCCTAGCCATCTTCCTCGTCCTCGCGCTGCTCGTCACCACCTTGTGGCTGCTACGCCGCAAGGGACTCGCGAGCCTCAACCTGTCGCTCCCCAGACGCAGCGCGGGGCCGAAGGAAATGGAACTCATCGAGCGTCTCACGCTCACCGCGCACCATTCTCTGCATCTCGTTCGCGTAAAAGACCGCGTGCTTCTCATCGGTCTTTCACCCTCCGGCTGCAACACTCTCACTGAGGTCCAAACTCAATGAACCTCCCGCTCCTTCTCCTCGCCGGTACGCCGTCATCCGCCACGAACACACTCAATTCCCTCGGCATCACAGTAAACGGCGCGGGTCACGGCCTCACGCTCAGCGCTCCCATGCAGATCGCGCTCGGCCTCACCCTGCTGACGCTGCTGCCCGCGGTGATCATGTGCATCACGCCGTTTCTGCGCATCGTCGTCGTCCTGCACTTCTTGCGCCAAGCGCTCGGAACGCAGTCTGCGCCTTCGAATCAGGTCCTCGTCGGACTCTCGTTGTTCCTCTCTTTACTTGTCGTGCAGCCCGTCTTTTCGGATATGTACACGCAAGCCTGGCAGCCGCTCGAGAAAGGCACGATCACCACCGATCAGGCCGTCGATAAAGCCGCCGAGCCCCTACACAAATTCCTCTTGCGTTTCGCGCGCGAACAGGACATCAAGCTTTTTGTCGAAATCGCCCACGAACCCGCGCCGCACACGCCCTCGGACCTCAGCCTGCGGGTCCTGATCCCCGCTTACATCCTCTCGGAGCTGAAGGCCGGCTTCCAGATCGGCGCTGTACTGTTCTTGCCGTTCCTCGTAATCGATCTGGCGGTAGCATCCGTAACGCTCTCGATCGGCATGATGCAATTGCCGCCCGCCATGATCTCCGCGCCCTTCAAAATCCTGCTCTTTGTTTTGGTCGATGGCTGGAACCTGTTAATCGGCTCTTTAATGAAGAGCTTCTTCTGACCCTATGACACCTCAATTTGTCGTTCAAATTCTCGCGGAAGCGCTGATGGCCACGTTCTGGATCTGCGCGCCCCTGCTCGTCATCTCGTTCGCTCTCGGCGTCATTATCAACATCATCCAGATCGCCACCTCCATGCAGGACCCGGTCTTCAGCACCGTGCCGCGCCTCGCGGCCGTCCTGGGCGCATTCGTCTTCTTGCTGCCCTGGATGTTGCATCACGCGTCGTCCTACGCGGTCTCCGTTTTTGGCGACCTCGCCCGGTATGCACGCTGAGCTGACCCTCTCCATCTCCACTCTCATTGCTTTCGTCCTCGTGCTCGGCCGCATGCTGGGCGTTTTCGTCTTCGTGCCGCTGCCGGTCAAAGATGCCGGCCCCAGTATGCCGCGCATCATCCTCGCGCTCGCCTGCGCCATCGCGCTCTTTCCTCGCTGGCCCGTCTTAAACGGATTCGAATTCACCTTCGGACAAATGGTCGCCTGGCTCATCTCCGAACTGGGCATCGGTATCTGCATCGGCCTGCTGATCGGCTTCATCGCGGAATCGATCACTCTCGGCGCCCAGATCCTCAGCCTGCAGGGTGGCTACGCCTACGCCTCCGTCGTCGACCCCACCACTCAGGCCGATTCCGATGTCCTGCCCGTGCTCGCGCAAATGATGGCCGGGCTGCTTTTCTTCACCACCGGCCTGCACCGCTTCGTCATCAAAGCCTTCGCCGATAGCCTCGACGCGTATCCGCCCGGCCAATTCACGCTAAATCGCAACCTCGCCGAAATCGTATTTCACTTCGGCGCAACGGTCTTCTCCGTGGGCCTGCGTCTCGCCTTCCCCTTGATCGGCTTGCTCCTCATGACCGATCTCGCGCTCGCTCTTCTGGGCCGCATCAGCTCGCAGCTTCACCTCAGCTCGCACGCCTTTCCGGCCAAAATGCTCCTGACGCTCCTCACTCTCGGCGCGCTGCTCGTCGCCGTACCACCCCTCTACCAGGCCATCGCCACCAGCGTCTTCACCCAACTGAGGCAACTCTTTGCCCTCCGATAAAACAGAAAAACCTACACCGCAGCGCCTCAAAAAGGCGCGTGAAGAAGGCCGCTTCGTCTCCGCCCGCAGCGCCGTCGCTGCCGTGCAATTCGTCGTCTTACTCGTCCTGCTCGAAAAAATGCTCCCCAATTGGAAAATGCAGCTTCAGCTCTGCATCATCGGCTTATTCGAGCAAGCGGGCAAGCGGCAAATGAACGCGAACGAATGGATCCGCCTCTTTCATACCGTCATCGTCAACGCCCTGTTGCCCGTTCTCGAGATGTGCGCGATCCTGCTGCTCTCTGGCCTCGCGGTCCACTTCGCTATCTCCAAATTCGGCTTCAGTCTGAAGCGCCTCACGCCCAAAATTGAAAACCTGAACCCCGTGTCGCGCCTGCGCGAAATGCCCTCGCGCAATCTCTTTGCGGTTCTCGAAGCGGTCGTGCTGCTCGCCTTGCTGTCTATCACCATCTTTGTTTTCCTACGCGCCAACGCCCAAGACCTCCTGCGCATGCCGTTTCAGAGCGTCGGTGTCGCCTCGGCCCAAGTCGGCGCGTTCCTCACGGCTCTGATGTGGAAAGCCGCCGCCCTTTTCGTCGTCTTCGGTTCCGTCGATCTTTTCCGCCAGTACAGGAAGCACATGTCCGGCTTGCGCATGACCAGGCAGGAGATCAAAGAAGAGCACAAACGCTCCGAAGGCGATCCGCAGATCAAGGCTCGCATCCGCCGCCTGCGTCGCGAAGTCCTGCGCCGCCAGATGATGCGCGAAGTTCCCAAAGCCACGGCCGTCGTCGTCAACCCGACCCACTACGCCGTCGCCATCCGCTACGAGCCCGAAACCATGTCTTCGCCCATCGTCGTGGCGAAAGGCAAGAACTGGCTCGCCCTGCGCATCCGCCAGGTCGCGACCCAGCACCAGGTCCCCATCATCGAGAACCCGCCGCTCGCGCGTGCCCTCTATTCCGCCGCCGAAGTCGGCCGCACCATACCACCGGAATTCTACAAAGCGGTAGCCGAAATCCTAGCCTATATCTACCGTCTGATGGGCCGCAAATTGCCCGCCTGATCCGAGATATTGCTGATGCAACCTGTACCCGAACAGAACCGCGACCGCAAGGGAGCGGCCACGTATTTGCTTACATGGGCCTGCTACGGAAGTTGGCTGACCGGTCAACCCGGTGCCGTCTCTCAGACGCGGAATCAATACGGTGCTCCTCTCCCGGAACCCGATTCCCATATAGAGTCTCACTCCAAAAATCGTATGACGCAGGAACCCTATGTTCTCGATCCTCGCCGTAGACAGGTTATATTGCAAAGCCTACGGGACACCTGTCGCTGTCGCAGTTGGATCTTATGGGCCGCCCATGTTCGCACGAATCACGTCCATGTCGTAATAACAGCAAACACCAAACCGGAGCAGATGATGAACGCGCTGAAAGCTCACAGCAGCCGTGCTTTGAACCAATTGGCGCAGAACCGATCAACTCGTCGTCGTTGGGTGCGGCACGGAAGCACTGGTTATCTCTGGACAGACAACGCCGTGAGAGCGGCCATCCAGTACGTTGTGCACGAACAAGGCGTCCCAATGGCAGTCTTCGAAAGACCTCTTTCAGAACCTGGGCGCCCTCAGGGCACGCTAGGGAGCGGCTACACACTTACACTCTAAATGTCCACCGAAGTCCAAACTCTCCCATCCCCCCGCTCGGCCGGCATCTTCGGCAAACTCTCTCTGCCCGGCCTTGGTGAACTCGGCGTACCCGTCGCTGTTCTCGCCATCGTCGTCGCGCTCATCACTCCTCTTCCTCCCTTCCTCTTGGACATGCTCATCGTCATTGACATCATGATGTCCGTCATCGTCCTCATGGTTGCGATGTACATCCTGAAACCGGTCGATTTCAACGTCTTCCCCACCGCCCTGCTGCTACTCACACTCTTCCGCCTCGCGCTCAATGTCAGCTCCTCGCGTCTCATTCTGCTCAATGGAAATGGCGGAACCGCCGCTGCGGGCAACGTCATCGAAGCCTTCGGCAGTTTCGTTGTCGGTGGAAATTACGTCATCGGTGCGGTCATCTTCCTGGTCCTGATCGCCATTCAATACGTCGTCATCAACCACGGCGCGGTGCGTATTTCCGAAGTCTCCGCGCGTTTCACCTTGGACGCCATGCCCGGCAAACAGATGTCGATCGACGCCGAAATGAATGCCGGTCTCATCGACGAAGCCGAAGCACGCCGCCGCCGCAAGCAGGTCTCGGCCGAAGCCGAATTTTACGGAGCCATGGACGGCGCCTCTCGCTTCACCCAGCGCGACGCCGTCGCCAGCATCCTCATCACCAGCATCAACATCGTCGCGGGGTTCCTGATCGGCGTTCTCCAGCACGGCATGGAACTCAAAAAAGCGCTCCAGACCTACACCGTCCTCACCATCGGCGACGGCCTCGTCACCGTCATTCCCGCGCTCATGATCTCCGTCTCCGGCGGTCTCATCGTCACGCGCGCCACTTCCGAAAATCGCGTCAGCGAAGAATTTCGCAAACAACTGTTCGGCCGTAATGAGCCGCTTCTTCTTTCAAGCGGTGTACTGCTCGCCCTCGCCGCCTTCCCCGGCCTGCCCACTATTCCCTTTCTCCTGTTGGGTGGCGGAATGGGCACGTTCGCCTGGATGCGCAAAAAGAAAACTGACGCCAGCGACAAAAAATTGACAGAGGCCGCCGCCGCTGGTGCGTCCGCCGCGGCTCCCGCCAAAGAGAATCTTGAAACGCTTCTTCGCGTCGAGCCGGTCTCGATCGAAGTCGGCCTCGGCCTCGCCAGCTTCGTCGCAGGCGGCGCAAACTCGCCGCTACTGAAGCGCATCGCCGCCATCCGCAAGCAGTTCGTCACGAATCTCGGATTTCTCCTTCCCCCGGTACGGGTAACCGACAACTTAACCCTTCGCTCGCGCGAATACATCATCCTCCTCAAAGGCAACGAAATCGGTCGCTATGAACTCGTCCCCGGCAGCGAGCTCGCAATTCCTACCGCCAAAGCGGATAAGAATTTTCCGGGTCAGCAAACGCGCGAACCCGCCTTCGGCCTGCCTGCGCTCTGGGTTCCCGCGGATAAAGTGGAGTTGGCCCGCGCTGCCGGCCACACCGTCGTCGATCCCGTCAACGTAATTGGCACGCATCTTTCGGAGCTCATCAAGCACTACTCTTCCGAGATGTTCTCGCGCCAGGACACCAAACTCTTCTGTGACCGGGTCGCGCAGGACAGCCCGAAGGTAGTCGAGGATTTGGTCCCCAAACTGCTCCCAATGGCTACAGTTCAACGAGTGCTGCAGAATCTTCTCCGCGAGCGCGTCTCCATCCGCGACGGTGTCTCCATTCTCGAAGCCTTAGGCGAAGCCGCGGGAACCACGAAGAATTCTGTGCTGCTCACCGAATACGTCCGTCAAAGCATCCGCCGCACCATCGTGAAACCGTACCTGAATCAAAAAGGCGAACTGCCCGCTTACCTCCTCGATCCTGCCACCGAGCAGGCCATCGAAAGCTCCGTACAACACGGAGAACAGAACAGCATCGTCACGCTCGCGCCGCAAAAAGTTCGCGATATCGTCACCCGCATCGAAAACAAACTCGATCGCCGGGAGATTCCTACTGTGATCGTCACCACCTCCGGCGCACGTCATTTCTTGCGCCAGATGCTCGAGCCCTCGCTCAACAACGTATTCCCTCTCTCGCACAACGAAATACCCGCTGGAGTGAAAGTCCTTTCTCTGGGAGCCATCTAATGACGTTCCAGCAACCCCCTACAGAACCGCGACCGCAAGGGAGCGGCCCCCAATAAGGTAACCATGAGAATCAAATCCTATTTCGCCCATTCGGTACAGGAAGCTATCGACAAGGCCCGCCACGAACTGGGTCCCGATGCCATGCTCATGAACTCGCGCAAGACCGATCCCGAATTGCGCCAGTTGGGAACCTACGAAGTGGTCTTCGGCCTGGCCGACAACCCGGCCGCCTCCGAGCCCCTTGCTCCGGCATCGCAGACCATGGCCGTCCCCAATTCCGACGTCCTCATCGAAGAGATCGCCGAGCTTCGCCGCCAGATCGAAACCGTCAAGCGCTCCGTCTCTCGCCCGGCCGCCGTCCGCAACTCCGCCGAATCCGAAGAAATGCACGCGAGCCTCTGTGCCGCTGGCTTCTCCGAAGACGTCGCCCAGGAAATCCTCCACGCAGCCGATAAGCAGAACGTGCCCGTCATCGAGGAAATCGGCAGCCGCTTCCAGGTCTCGCCCGGCATTGGATATGACGATAACGGACCCCGCATCCTGGTCCTCATCGGACCGCCCGGAGCAGGGAAGACCACCACGCTCGTTAAACTCGCGCTGAAATACGGCGTAGCCGCGCGCAATCCCATCCAGATTCTTTCTACCGATACGCTTCGCGTCGGCGGGTCGGATCAGTTAGCCGCCTACGCCCGCATTCTGGGCGTGGGATTCCAGGCCATCCACAACACCGCTTCGCTCGCTATCGCGCTCGAAGAGAACCGCTCGAAAAAACTGATCTTCATCGACACGCCCGGCTACTCGGCCGGTAACATTGACGAAGCCGCCGAGCTGACGCGTTTTCTTTCCGCTCAGCCGGACGTCGATGTACAACTCGTCCTCCCGGCCACCTTGCGCGTCGGTGCGGCCTCCCGCATCTTCAAACGGTTCAGCGGATTCCATCCCGGCAAGCTGATCTTCACGCACTTCGATGAAGCCGAAAATCTCGGTGCTATGGTCGAACTCGCTATGCGTACGAAGTTGCCTATCTCGTATCTCGGGACTGGACAACAGATTCCGGAAGACCTGGAGGAAGCCGCAAAACCGAAACTCACGGCTGGATTATCGAATCTCGCGCCGCGCGCCGCCCTATCCGCCGCCTAGTCCCAGGGGACTCGTCTATGTACGCATCTGCGACTCTTGCGCGATCGCCCGAAGAACGCGATGAACTCATCCTGGAGCATCTGCCCCAGGTGAACTGGATCGCTGCGCGGATTCACGAAAAGCTGCCGCCCAGTGTGGAACTCGACGATCTCATCTCGGCCGGCATCATCGGCCTAATGGCGGCCGTCGATAATTTCGATCCCAGCCAGAATGCGTCTCTCAAAACCTACGCCGAATACAAAATTCGCGGGGCCATCCTCGATAGCATCCGCGGGCTCGACGGCATCCCGACCCACAAGCGCAAGCGCGTCAAGCAGGTGCAAGCCGCCATCTTCAGCGCGGAACAGAAGCTCCAGCGCACCCCCAGCGAAGAGGAAATCGCCGCGGAACTCGGCATCTCCGTCGCCGAATACCAGCAGTGGACCGTCGATCTGCGCGGCGTCTCGCTCGGCAGTCTCGAAGTTATCGAAGATGGCGAAGAAGTCAGCCTTCTCAAATTCATCTGCGATGACGATCAGGAATCTCCCGCGCGCATCCTCGAACGCGCCGAACTACAGCGTGTCATCGCCGAGGGCATGACCAAAATGCCCGAGAACGAGCGCACCGTTCTCGCCCTTTACTACAAGGAAGAACTGAACCTGCGCGAAATCGCCTCCATCATGGACCTGCACGTCACTCGCATCTCGCAGCTTCGCGCCCAGGCCATGCTCCGCCTGCGCGCCTACATGGAACGCAAATGGCCCAGTGAGCGAGGAATCCTTTCATGACCAATCCTTTTCTGTTTCCGATCCTGGCCTGCTGCCTGAGCGGCCTCTTCCTGGCGCTCTCGCTTTACTTACTTACCAAACGGCGCCAGATCGTTTCAATGCCGCCTCCTCCCGCGGCTCCCGACCTCACCCCCGCACTCAACGAGTTGCGCGCTCGCCTCACCGAGCTGGAACAGGCCCCGCGCTATAGCCCCGACATGCCCATCAATCTGAACCGCCGCGGCCAGGTCCTCCGCCTCTTACAGCGCGGCGATCAAGCCTCCGAAATCGCCAGCACCTTAGGCATCTCCCAGGGCGAGGTCCTACTCATGCTCAAGGTCCACCAACTTTCGCATCAGAACCGCGACCGTGAGGGAGCGGCCAAAGAAGGAGCGGCCAAGTGAATTTTCTCTACTTTTTTCTTAAATCTTCCGATACATTTCTTGCAAGGCTTTGCCAGCAAGGTAAGCAAACATGAAAATCGATAATAAAGCCGGCGACAGCCTGGTATCCAGCAGTTCCTTAGGATCGGCCTCCTCTGTTACAGGAGAATCGCGCTCCGGAGCTTCCGCCGCCACCGGGACCAGCGAAGATCGCGTCAGCCTTTCCAACGCCAGTTCGCTCGTGGCCGCCGCCAAGAACGTCCGGTCTGCGGACCGGCAAGCCCGGATCAACTCGCTCGCCGCTCAGGTTCGGGCAGGTCAATACAAGCCTGATTTATCGCAGGTGAGCCACGCCATTATTCAAGGCATGTTTGGATGATGACTTCCGGCCAAATACGCGCGCAGCTCGAACAGGCGGATCGGAATCTGTCCGAAGCCGTCGCGCAGTTGCTCGCCGGCCCGCTTCAAAATCCAGGCTTCCACCAATCCCTGCAAGCCACCGCCGACCTCCTTTGTGGCGCACGCACTCTTGCGCGCCGCGCCGACACTCGTGTCGACGCCTCTCTACTTCACCATCTGCAAACCAACGCGGCCCGCGCCCAGCGCCTTCTTGACTCCGCGGCGGCATTCTACGGCTGCGCCATCTCACCGCCCTGCTCCGATCCGGCCGTCTACACGCCCGATGGGCTTCTGCACTCACAAGAATAAGGAGGAATCATGGCAGGCTTACTTTCCGGACTTCAAACCGCGGGCCACGCACTGGATGTGATGGAACAGGCGATGTCCGTGATCCAGAACAACGTCGCCAATGCGTCCACCCCGGGGTATGCGGCCCAAAAACTGAATATCTCTTCGGTGCCCTTTCAGGATGGCGGTGGAATCCAGGCGGGGACCGTCAGCAGTTCCCGGAACCAGTACGCGGAACAGTCGGTTCAACATCAGAACTCCCTGCTCGGAACCGCCTCTCAGCAAGCTGCGAGCCTGTCTTCGCTGCAGAACATCTTCAATGTCACTGGAAAGACCGGCATCCCGGCCGCACTGAGCAATCTCTATTCCGCCTTCTCTGCCTGGAGCGCCTCTCCGGCCGATGCCACCACCCAGCAGCAGGTCTTAACCGCCGCCAAAGGCGTCGCCCAAGCATTTAACAGCGCTGCTTCGAACATCGGTCAGATCCAGTCGCAAACCGACCGGCAGGTGACCACGACTCTCAACCAGATCAACAATCTCACCTCCCAGATCGCCGGCATCAACCAGCAGATCCGCTATTCCGGGCCGAACGATGCCGGTTTGCAGGCGAATCTATACAACGATCTGGAGCAGTTGTCGAATCTCACTTCCGTCGATGTCCAGATCGAAAGTGATGGCACCGCCACGGTTCTGATGGCTGGCCAAACCCCGCTGGTCAGCGGCGCCACCCAGACCCAGCTCCAATCGTCAACCAGTGCCAATGGCATCGCCATCATGGCCAATGACCAGGACGTCACTTCCACCTTGACGGACGGCCAGCTTGCCGCGCTCGTGAATTTCCGGAACCAGACTCTCCCCTCTGTCGTTGGAAATGCGACTCAGCCGGGAACTTTGAACCAGTTGGCGCAGGCCGTCGCGAGCCAGATTAACAGCCTTCTCACCAGCGGCCAGACCGCCTCCGGCGTCTCGGGCCTGCCGCTCTTTGTGTCGAGCGCAAACTACACCATCAACGGCCAGACCGTCTATGTGCCTCCGCCGACCGGCCAAATCGAGACCCTGACCTTCACTACTCCCTCTGGAGCCTCGGTCACTGCGACCGTGAACGCCGGTGACAAACCGCCTACGGTTATTGCCGAAATCAATGAGCAGACGAGCGCTCTCGGCATCCATGCCGTCCTGAATCAGGCCGGCACCGGAATCACGTTTCAAAGTGATTCGGCCTTTTCGATGAGCGACACCAGCACAGCACCGGGGATTTTCAGCAGCAGCACCGGAACCTATACGGCAGCCACAGGCGCCTCCAATGCCGTCGCGGCCACGCTCAGCGTCAATCCGCTCGCCGGCTCGGACCTCGCTCCGGCCCAGGTTTCCGGAAGCGCCAACGGAATTGCCTCGCAGCTCGCCCAGCTTGGAACGGCTACCAATCCAACTCTGGGCATGAGCTATACCGATTTCTATAGCGACATCGCCTCGACTATCGGCTCCCAGGAATCGGCCGCGACCACGGCGCAACAGACCCAGACGGATCTGCTCACGCAAGCTCAGAACATGCGCGCTCAAGTCTCCGGCGTCTCGCTGAACGACCAGGCCGCTCAGTTGCTGCAATTCCAGCAAGCCTACCAGGCATCCTCGCAGCTCATTCAGGTCATCAGTAGCACCATGCAGTACTTCATGCAAGCCATGCAGCAGATCTAACAGAACCCTGAGCGTAAGCGAGGGGTCGCGCACCTAATACAAAAAACATCATGCTCAGCGGAATCTTCGCCTCAAATCCAAACTTCATCGCCAGTCTCGATCAAATCGAAGCGCGCATCACTCGCACCAACGAACAGATCACCTCGGGCGTCCGCGTCAATGTGGCTTCCGACGATCCCGCGGCCGTATCGCAAATCCTGTCCGCGCAGCAGCAGATCGATCACATCACGCAGGTGCAGGCCAATCTCAATATCGCCTCCCTCAGCGCGAAAACCGCCGACGGCGCGCTCCAATCGGCCTCGCAACTCATCGATCAGCTCGTCTCGATCGGCGCGCAGGCCGCCGGCAGCACCGCTCTGGGAACCACCACCACGTCGTCCAACTTCGTCGTCGACTCCGCTCAGCCGTTCACTGCTCCCGCCAGCGGCGACACCGAAACATTGACCTTTAACATCGGGGCTAGCTCCACTTCCATCACATTGAATGCCGCCAACGCCTCAAACCTGCAGGCGGCGATCGATACTATCAACACCGGGCTCAGCGGCACCGGAATCACCGCCACGGCCAGCAGCAATACTCCGGGCGCCATCGCATTTCAGGGCTCCAGCGGCTTCTCCGTAACCGATCAGCTCACCGGAGGTGCGGCCGGCGGCGGTACCGAAGGCGTATTCCGGCAAACCGTTGCTGCCGGCGGCACTGCCAGCTATACCGCAACCGCGGCCGCCCCGGTCACCTCCAACAGCGCCAACGCCAGTTTCTTGACCGCGGTCACCCAGATCCAGCAGCAGCTTATTGCCTTGGCGAACACCACGGTGAACGGCCGCTATGTCTTCGGCGGAGACAACGCGACCACAGCGCCATACAGCGCGACGGGAGCAGGTTGGGGCGCCTCAGCCACCTACACTGGCGCAACACAAGCCAACACGAGCACCATCAGCGATATCAACGGCCAAAGCATCGTCCCTATTCCCAGCGCGCAACAGGTTTTTGATTACCCGCCAGCCACCGCCCCGGCGACCACCAGCCCTCTTCCGGGCGAACCGCCCTCGGGTAACGTCTTCGCCGCGGTCGGCTACTTGCGAATGGCGCTTCAGAACAACGACCAGTCGGCCATCCAGAACGCGACCGCGTTGCTCCATTTGGCTCTCGGGCAAATCAACCAGGCTTCAATGACCATCGGCGACACCGAAAACTGGATCGATCAGGCCAATTCCACCGCGAGCACGGCCCTCACCAATATCCAGCAGCAGCTCAGCAGCGTACGCGACACCGATATCCCCTCTGCTGCCATGCAACTCAGCATGGATCAGACGGCGCTCCAAGCTGCCATTTCCGCGCACGCGAGTCTCAGCAATAAATCGCTTTTCGACTATATCGGCTAGCGTAAATTCACGATATAAACAGCATGTTGGCATCGCAACATGCGGAAAAAATTCTGAAAGCTCTCGGCAACGGCACTGGGTCCCTCGACTCTGAGTACCGGGAGCTCCTTGACAGCATAATGGCGCACTTGCGCGAATCGGATACCCCCTCCGCTGCCGTACTTAGGCTCCTCCGCCATGTCTCCGCCCGCATCATCCCCGCCGCCTCTGTGGCGCACGCTTAATTAATTAGGTGGAGCAGGCTTTTTGGCCTGCTATGCCGGCTTTCGAGCCGGCATCTGGAGTTTGGACATCTAAGTGTCTTCATCTGTCGGGCAGGTGGAGGAACAAACGCAGCGGCAACCGCTTCCTTCGGGCGCGGCTCTCGTGATTGGCGGGAGGATTCTATTCGCTCTGTGCCGGGAGCGCCGCCAGCGTACGCGTTGCCCTGACGCGAATCCGCAGCACAGGATCATTCGTGAGTCCTTCCAGTGCCGGCCGGCCCTTTGCATCCCCGATATGGCCGAGCGCCCAAGCCATGGCCGCTCGAAAGTCCGGCGAGGGATGTTTCGTGAGCTCAATCATTTTTCCCAATGCCCCCGGATCGTGCTTGTAGTAGAGCCCCACGAGAGCGTTGGCCACCACTCGGTGATGCGGATCAGAAAGCGCCGAGCGAAACAGCGCTTCGGCATCGGGGTTTTCTGAATGCCACACCGCCTCAATAGCATTCGCCCGCACGCGCGCATCCTCGGACTGGAGTTGGCGCTCGATCAGCGCCTTATTGGCGCGGATCTCGCACATGCCCTTCACCGCTTTCGACCGGATTCTTTCATTGGGATGGCGCGTGAGGCCGCGCATCCAGGGAATCAGCACGTTCGGATCGCCGAGCGAACCGGCTAACGTCAACGCTCGGGAAACCTGCTTCCAATCGCTCTGCGGATCGTCAGTCAGGCGGCATAGACTCACAAAAAATTGCGGATCCGATTGCCTCAGAATTTCGGCTACGTGCGCGGCTTCAGAATTTGACAGGATCTCTTCATCCAACAGAAAAGGGATGTATCTTACCCAGGTGAGCCAGGTGATCATCTGACGCGCTGCCTGATCCGTTTCGTGCGTTGCCAGATAACGCAAGCAGCAGCGCACTGCCTCGTCCGCGAACTCCTCCCGCACGTCCCGGAAAAACGCGGTAAACCCAACCAGGTCCGATTCCGCGAGATTCTGAAACATCTCACGCACGGACGAGTTGGGTTGCCGCGCTTCCGGCACGATGACCTGGGACGTCATACATTACCGCGCGGCGCCGCTTTGGCGAAATGCCGTTACAAGCTGCGAGTCCCGAACTACCGAGCCTTTATTCGAATTCGGAGTAAGGCAGATTCTCATACTCATGACACCGGCGTCCGTGTTCAGCTCGATCACCGTCCACGGCTGCTGGCCAACACTCCTGGTCGTGAAATTCCTGCCGAAGATCACCGTTGGGATGCTGAGTCCCAGCGGTCCGACATGTTCTTCCAATGCCGTCTTGACGTTTCCGAAGATCATGTTCGAGATTTCGGCGACCGCGTCCAGCACTTCTCCATCCACCGAGGAGCACTCGGTCATGAGCATTAAAGAAGATAGTTTGCACGCGAATTCGGGCGAGCAACAGAGCATCCCCGTGCCCATCCACGCGCCGGCCAAACCAATCAAGGCAACCACCGGCTCGCCCTCTCCGGATGGGCCCATTTCGACGTGAGCCGGACCAGGAGTAACCTGTAGCCCGAGCATCGTCGTAAACACCTCTTCGGCCGCGCTGCACGCTGCTTTGACGATTAACTCCTGATTCATTGGTATCCGTTCCTGAAAGCGATGCGCCCAGGCGCTCTGCTTATCTTTCGATCTACTATGTAGTGGCCTTCCCGGTCTATATCGCCCAAAAAAAGCGATCCGGTGAGGTTTTACGGCCCGGATTTTGGGCTAGGGCTTTTCCGATTCGATGAATGTTCCCCGGCGAGGCACTATCAATTCGGGTTATTCAGGCAGGCCATCACTTTTTCTTTAATCTGTTCGGCCGTGAATGGTTTGCGGACGTAACCCTTGGCGCCAAGCTGTACAGCTTCCAGAACTCGGGACTGACTTCCTTCGGTGGTAATCATAATCACCGAGAGGCGATCCCAACCTGCGGTGGAACGAAGATTTGTCAGAAGTTGCAAGCCATCCATGTTCGGCATGTTGATGTCCGACAGGATCAGGCTGACCTGGGACGTTTCCAATATTTTTAGCGCTTCCATGCCGTCGCTCGCTTCATGGACCTGGTCAATCGGCAGGTCGGTCTGGGATAAAACTCTCACGAGAATCTTGCGGATGGCTGCGGAGTCATCGACGATCAAGACATTCAATTTCACGGTGTGTTTCCTTTCGCAGTTTGGACGAACGAGCGGTGCGCATCTGACGCTGTCTTCGCTCGGATCAATAGCCATATCGTCGGCCGAACGGAATTTCGTTAGTCCTCTTAGGAACAAATCTTCTAAAAAGACAAAAATAAGTCGCGAAAGATGCGGCGCCGCGGGAACGATCAAGTTGGAATATCAGGTCTGGCTCGCAGGCGGAGTGCATCTCGCCTGCTAACAGCCAGGAACAGGAAACATGCCGGACGATTCAATCACTCTCACCGGAACGCAAAAAGCAGCGATTGTATTGATGGCGCTCGATCCAACCGAGAGCGCCGCGATCCTGAAGCATGTTCCCGAAGACGATGCGGATAAAATCGCCAGGAGCATCGCGCGCCTGGAAAACGTAAGTCCGGACCAGGTCCAGGAAGTCCTCGAAGAGTTCAACCAGCACGCCATCTCCCGCCACCTTTTTATTAGAGGAGGGCTCGATTACGCCCACAAACTGCTGATTGAGGCCTATGGCCCCAGTGTGGCCGGTCGTTTGATCGAGCGTTTGGTGAAATCGATGGGACAAGAGTCCATCAATTTCGATAACTTCCGCAAGACCGATCCTCAACAGCTCGCCAAGCTCATTCAAGACGAACATCCGCAGACCATCGCGCTGATTCTTTCGCACCTCGACCCCTCGCAGGCTGCTATTCTTATCAGTTCGCTCCCGGTGGAGGCCCGAACCGATGTGGCGATACGAATGGCCGATTTGGATCAGATCTCTCCGGAGATCGTCCGCAACATCGCCTCGGTTATCGACCAAAAGCTTCGAAATCTGGGAGAGCTAAGCAGGGAAGCGTATGGCGGTGTGCGGGCGGTTGCTAATATCTTCAACCGCCTCGATCCGAATACGTGCTCGCAACTGCTCGACGCAGTCGAAAAAGAGAATGCTTCGCTGTTCGAGAATATACGGCGGTTTATGTTCGTCTTCCGCGATCTGGAAGACCTGGATATGACCTCTCTCAAGACTCTGATCGACCGGGTGGATCGCAAGGTCCTGGTTCTGGCGCTGAAAGGCGGGAATGAAAGCTTGCGGCAAAAGATCTTCCAAACTCAATCCAGCCGGGGCGCCGAAATGATGGCGGACGATATCGCGTCCACGGGACCGGTCCGGTTAAAGGACGTGGACGAGGCGCAGCAGAAGATCATCACGACCGCGCGCGAACTGGAAAAGGAAGGAGTTATCAGCCTGAAGAATTCACCGAGTGATCAGTACGTGAGCTAAGCGGGCGAAATTTGTCATGAGCGTGCCGGCAACAACCAAATCCCACGCGCTATCCCAACTCGAAAAGTTTTCGGTGGTGGCGGACATTCCGCTCACCATCTATGCGGAACTGGACCGCCGGACCATTACGTTCCGCGAGCTGTTGGAATTGGCGCCCGATATGCTGCTCACGCTATCCAGGCCTGCCGGGGAAAACATCGATTTGTACGCAGGTGAAGTCTTGATTGGATCCGGAGAGGTTCTGGTCGTGGATGCTCGCCTGGCAGTCCGTATCGCGGATATCCTGGACCGGCCGAGCGGTCCCAGGCCACAACAGACAACCGAAGACGGCCAGAATGAGGCCGCAGCCAACTGACAACTGAAATATGAGTACTGAGCAGCCAATCGATCGTTTTGTCCGGGTATGGGTGGACGAGTTTACGCGTGCAGTAGAAATGTTCACCGCCGTCAAGCCCACGGTGAGCTGGAGCCGGCTGGCGGCAGACAGTGAAACGGCGCCAGGCGATACTGCCGCTCTTCTGTGGTGGAAGCAGCGCTTTCAAGGCGCCCAGCCTTTCACCACCTGGATTGGAGCGGCCGATTCCACGCGTTCCGCGCTGGCCGGCAACTTATCCGAAACCGGCGAAGCGCAAGAGATGTACCTCGAGATGTTGGGACAGGCGCAACAAGGAGCGGCTACGGTGCTTAGCAGCGGGTTGCCCAAACCGCTTGCGTGCGAGCCAGGTGCCCTCGAAACCAATCCGCCTCCGGCCGGACTGGAAATGTCCGTCATTAAAATCAATATCGATGGTCAGGACTTGGCGCCGCTGATCTTGGCGTTGGATGCGGAAGCGGCATCGGTCCTGGCTGCAGGCAGACAGCCGGAACAAAAAACAACTGTCGCTCCCGTGCTGGCCGATGGCGAGGCGCTGCCGCCGATGCTCGACCGGTTAATGGATCTGGAACTGCCGGTATCCGTGGCGCTGGGGCGGGCCGTGCTGCCGATTCAGGACATTCTGAAAATCACTTCCGGCTCCTTGATCGAGTTGGATCGCGATGTGGGAGAGCACGTGGAACTGCTGGTGCACGGAACCGTTGTGGCCCGCGGCGAAGTAGTCTCCATCAAAGGCAACTACGGGCTGCGCATCAAGGAAATCATCAGCCGTCAGGAACGTATCGCTTTACACGGAAAATCGGCCAGGCAGCACCGGCTCAAAGCAAGCTAAGACGAGGTGACAACCAGGCCATGATACGTGAGTTATCCCAGCAGGAAATCGATGCGGTCTTTCAGGGTTCCGGCGAAGGTGGCAGGGAACCTGGAGCAGAAGCTGCCGTTTTCGACTTTGGGAGATTGGACCGGATCCCGAAATCCCAGTTGCGGGCATTACACCTCGTCCACGAGAACTTTGTCCGGAATCTGGCTTCGAGTTTATCCGCCTACCTGCGATCCTATGTAGTTGTCAACCTGGTCAGCCTCGAACAAATCTCCTATGCGGAGTTTCTGGAAGGTTTGGCGACGCCAACCTGCATCGCCTACATCGGTCTCCAGCCATACGACGGCACGGCGGTCCTCGAACTGAACCTCAATCTGATGTTCGGCCTGATCGAATTGCTGCTGGGCAGTAAAGGGCGCTCAACCCTTACCGTTCAGCGGAAGATCACGGACATCGAAAAGAATCTGGTTCAGACGCTGATGCGCGTGGTTCTGCGGGATTTGAGCGAGGCGTGGAAAAGTGTCGCCGATATCTCATTTTCCGTTCAATCGCTCGGCAGTGAGCCGCAGCTTTTGCAGGTGCTTGCTCCGGCCGAAGCCGTAATCGTGATTGCGGTTGAGTTACGCGTCGGATCGAGTTCCGGCCTGATGAACCTGGCCGTCCCTTCCATCTTTATTAAACGGCTGCGCAGCAAGTTTGATCAGTTACAGCAAGTGCGGCGCGCCGAATCCACCGAGCACGACCAGTTTCATATCGGCCAACTGATTCAGCACGCCAATTTGAACTTCGAAGCCCGAATCAATGGCGGCAAGATCTCCACGCGCACTCTCTTCGATCTGGAAGCGGGCGATGTGCTGGTCCTGGACCATCTCACCGAACGGCACTTAACCGGAATGCTGAATGACCGCGAACGGTGGCTGGGCGGCATTGTCGTCAAAGAAGAGAAGCTCGCCTTCCAGGTGCACGAATTCATCGACCGCAAGCCGAAATCGCGAGATTAAATCTAGGCTCCGAGCCTGCCTGCATAGCCGCGATATCGCTCAATCACTGCCCGTCTCTTTACCCTACTTCTAAATCTGTCGGCATGTACTCGTCCCCGAGCCGCCGAGCGGGAGGCGGCTGACTTAGGCCGTGCGACATAAATGTGGAATTCCGCAGCTACAGAACCCCGCGCGTAAGCAAGGGGTCCTCCTTGGCCCAACCTTCCCACATTTATGTCACACACCCAGACAAGACTGCCCACAGACGTAATGCCCATGAAATCGATATAATTGCATTCTCAGGTGGATTCGGAACGCTGGCAAAGAGTGGAAGCGTTGTACTACTCTGCGCTGGAGCGGCATCCCAACGAGCGCCATACCTTTCTCTTGAGTGCGTGCGCAGGCGATCACAAACTCTATGAGGAGGTGGATTCGCTCCTGAAAGCCGCAACTCGCACAGATTCGCTGCTGCAGCAGCCTATTTGGGAACAATCCGCGATCATTGAACTTTTTGAGAGCGAGGCTCATCGTTTCCACGCCGGCATACAGCTCGGACCGTATGTAGTTGAGGCCCGATTGGGGGCGGGCGGCATGGGTGAGGTGTATCGAGCTCGTGATACGCGCCTCAATCGTGCCGTAGCGATCAAGGTACTTCGCACCCGGACTGCCGTCGATTGGAGGAGCCGCGAACGGTTTCAACGGGAAGCCCACGCGGCATCCGCGCTCAATCATCCGAATATCTGCGCTGTGTACGACGTCGGGGAATACGAAGGTCGCCCGTACCTTGTCATGGAATGTTTGGAAGGCCAGACACTCGAGGAACGGTTACGCGCGGGGCCGCTGAAATTCGACGAATTGCTTGACTTCGCCATTCAGATTGCAGATGCACTGGACCTCGCGCATTCGCGCGGCATACTGCATCGAGACATCAAAGCTGCCAATACCTTCCTTACCACCCGGCATGAGGCCAAGGTGCTGGATTTCGGAATAGCAAAGATCATTGAGTTTGGTCCGGCAGCTACTTCCGCTGCGCCAGACGATTTCACGCGGTACCAAGAGGCGCTTCTGACGATGCCTGGCAGCGCTATGGGAACGGTTGCAAACATGTCGCCGGAACAGGCGCGAGGAGATCGGCTGGATGCACGGTCGGATCTGTTCTCCTTTGGAGTTTTGCTCTATGAGATGACAACTGGAAAGCTGCCCTTTCAGGGGCCTACTCCAGCGGTTGTCTTCGACGCGATCTTGAACCAGCAGCCGGAGCCCGTCCGGAATCTGAGAGACAACGTGCCGGTTGAGTTAGAGGAGATTATCCGGTCCGCACTCGAAAAGGACCCGCAGAAACGCGTTCAAACGGCGGCCGAGGTGCGGGACGCTTTAAAGGCTCTGAAACGAGGGTCGGAGGCCAGGGAGCGGTCGCCAGTTCCGCTGCCTGGTCCAAAACAATCTGCGGCGCGGGTCTTGATCAGGCGTAAGAGCATTTCGCTTGCAACGCTAGCGCTCACCTTCGTGATTGGAATTATCGCTTATGTCTTGCTGCCGAGCCGAAATTCCGCAGAGATTCGTTCGCTTGCGGTGCTTCCCCTCGAAAATCTGTCCGGCGACTCGTCCCAAGACTATCTTGCTGAAGGAATGACCGAGGGGCTTATCACTGATCTGTCGAAAATCAGCGCTCTGGAAGTGATTAGGCAAACGAGCAAGCCGACTCGAAAGCTTGCGCACGAACTGCATGCGGACGCCGTTCTGGGAGGCTCTGTGGCGCGATTCGGTGATCGAGTGCGATTCTCCGCAGAATTGACTCGGCCGTTGGCGAGCCGTCCTATCTGGGCACGGAAATACGAGCGGAACCTGCGAGAAATTTCAGAGCTGCAGAGCGAAGTGACTCGTTCGGTAGCTCGCGCGCTCAAAGTGTCAGTGGCCGCGCAAGAGGGAGCGATGCTAACCAAGCCGCAACCTGTGAACGTCGACGCCTACGATGCCTATCTTAGAGGACGCCAGTACTGGAATCGGCAGACGATCCCGGAATTGAAGAGGGCCGCGGAAGAATTTAAGCGCTCAATCGACGAAAGTCCTAATTATGCGCCAGCCTACGCGGGCTTGGCAGACTGCTATAGCACGCTTGCACTTTTCGGAGCTCTTTCGCCGCTCGACATTTTGGATAAGGCGGGAGCTGCCGCCATAAAAGCCCGGCAACTCGATCCGACGCTGGCCGAAGGACAGATCTCCCTGGGAATTATCAGCGGCTTCTTTGATTGGAACTGGCCGGCGGCGGAGAAGGATTTCAAAACAGCTATCAGCTTAAATCCGAGCCTTTCGAATGCCCATCATTGGTATGCCCATATGTTGGAGGCGGTGGGCCGGATCGAGGAAGGTTTCACAGAGATTAAGCGCGCACACGAACTGGATCCCCTTTCTCCGGTTTTCGAAGAAGACATCGCGCTGGCCAGCTTCTATCGCCGCGAGTACGGAGAGGTGCTGGAGTACGCAAGGAAATTATTACAGCTTCAGCCGAACTTCTGGCGCGTTCACCATTTACTCGGTAGGGTCTACGTGCAGCAAGGGCGGTTCCGGGAGGCTATCGGAGAATTTGAGCAATCTGTGGCTCTCTCCGGAGGCTTCGTTTCCTCCGCAGCACTCGCCAGCGCGTACGCCGCGAGTGGCAAACTTACCGATGCGCGACGGCTGCTGAGGGAGTTGAAGGATCGCTCCACAACGTCATACGTAGACCCCGAAACGATCGCCGAAGTCCACGCGGCGCTTGGAGAGACTGAGGAAGCGCTGCGTTGGTTGGACAAGGCTTGTGATAACCGTGCTCCGATTTTTGCCTGGATCGCGAAGCGAGATCCCAAGTTTGATCGCTTGCGGAACGATCCCCATTTCAAGGGCTTGCTGCAACGAATGAGGCTTCCGCCGTAGTGCGGGGTCTGGCACTCGAGCAACGAATGCCATACCCGCGATGTTTACTTAGGGTGCCGAACCTTCTGTCGAACTATCTTCTTCACCTGCTTCGACAGTAATCCTGTCCGCCGTTAGCGTTCCGGCCACCTGTAGCAAAAGGGTACCAGCGAGATCGTACCTTTGGTATAAAAAGGTGCCTTTGTAAGTCTTACCGTCAGAGGCAACCGTGTTCGTTTCATCCAAGGTGAACGTTGCGGTCAAGACGCCGGCCTCGAAATGCCATCCCACATGATGTAGCTGCACGCTCCCGCCTTTTGTCTCTTTCCAGACTCCGACACAGACGTTGCCGTTCAGCGGCGATGCGCTCGCAGTCTCGAACTCTGTTCGGTCACTATGCCATAGATCGAACGACTGGTAGAATGGCGAGCCGTCCGACTTGACGAACGTGACATGCCAGAGACCCACGATGGAATGGCGGTGATCGCGCTCGCTAGCGCGCGTCAAGGCGCTAGCGTCGTTGCTGGATTGCGCCATGGACGGCAACACAGCGGCGTTCCCGCCGGCCTGCTCCGGCTCGCCGCAAGCAGCTTTGGCGGTCCAGCCACCGCATAGCAGTCCAGCCGCGCACAGGCTTATTTGAGCACCGCGGACTATTGTTCGTAGTTTCATGGTTCGTTTCCCTTTCGACTTGAAATAGCCCCCGCATCGGGCGGCCGTGAAGTATTCTCAAACTGGCCATTGGTTAGCGCAATTCCTGCCGCGTCTCTTTTGCGTCACATGTGTGTCTCTCCGCAAGAACATGAAAAGAAACAAGGTTCAGTGGACTTGGGGATTCATGTTACACTCGCAGGCTAGGAATTTCGATAATGCATCCGCTCAAGGCCAGTACCGGGCTTGTGCGCTTTGGCCCGTTCGAGCTGAATCTACAAACTGGTGAGCTTCGGAAATATGGCACGCGCGTGCGAGTCCCGGAGCAGTCGTTGAAAGTGCTGCTCAGGCTAATCGAGCGGCCTGGCGAACTCGTAAGCCGCGAAGATCTGCGTCAGCGACTCTGGGCCGCGGACACGTTTGTAAACTTCGATCACGGCCTGAATCTGGCGGTGCTACGTCTGCGCCAGGCGCTTGGGGATGCGCCGGAAAGTCCGCGGTATGTGGAGACTTTGCCCCGAAAAGGCTACCGATTTGTAGGCAAACTCGAACCTGTTGCAGAGGAGCTCCCGCCCGTCGACGTCTCGGTAAACGGACACGTTCCTGATTCAAGGCCCTCGTCGGCGGCGGAACACAAAACAGCTTTGAAGGTGCCGCACTGGAGATGGACCGTTCTGGCGGCCGGAATTGTGGTGGCTGTTATCGGCTGGACTTGGTCGCAACGCCGGGTGCGCACAGCCCCTGTTTTCTCAGCGGTGCCCCTCACGAGTTACGTTGGGCGCCAGCTCTGCCCGTCGTTCGCCCCGGATGGTGAGCGCATCGCATTTAGCTGGGACGGTGAGAAACAGGATAGTCCGAACATTTATGTGAAGCAGATCGGTGTCGAGAGGCTGCTACGACTTACTGTTGATCCGATGCCAGATCTAAGTCCAGCATGGTCTCCGGATGGGCGCACAATTGCATTTCTTCGCTTATCCTCTCCTGAAAAGCTGGAGATTTGGCTTACTTCATCGCTCGGTGGCGGCTCAGAACACCGAGTGGCTGAACTGGCGGTACCTTACAACGGTTACTTGGATCGCCGATTGCTCGCCTGGTCTCCCGATGGCAAATGGCTGGTTGTGTCTGATGAGCGCCGAAACGATGCTAGCTCAGGGCTATTCCTGGTGTCGGTCGCTACGGGGAGCAAACGGAGACTAACACTCCCCCCGCCGATGGAGGACGACTTGGATCCAGCATTCTCCTCCGATATGAGGCATTTGGCTTTTGTGCGCCGTTCCGGTGTTGCGGGTGACCTTTACGTTCTCGAATTGACGACAGACCTGCAGGGCCGAGGGGAACCTAGACGGCTGACCTTCGACCGCGGGTCGATCGGCAGCCCTGTATGGATGCCCAATGGCACACTGCTCTTTACGCGGTATTTGAGGCCAGGGAGCCCGAATCTCTGGAGCATCACGCTTTCTAATCCGCAACGGCTGGAAGCGTTGCCGATTGAGGCGGAAAACGCGTCGTTTGTCGCTCTCTCGCCGAAGGGGAATCGGCTGGTTTACACACGCGAACTAAACAACATAAATATTTGGGCGGCTGACTTATGTGTAAATCCACGGCCAAATGCCACGACGTGGACTCTTCGGCCGTTGATTCGTTCCAGCCGTGATGCAAACGATCCCGCCTTTTCGCCCGACGGCCGGCGAATTGCATTTCAGTCATCGAGTTCGGGGTGGGGCGAGGTATGGGTGGCTGATCGGGACGGTTCACACGCGCATCAGTTAACGGATCTGAGGAGCTCGGCTGCGGGTTTTCCGCGCTGGTCTCCCGATGGCCAGGCGATCGTGTTTCACACGCGCCAGCGAAGTTACGGAACGCTCTTTCTACTGGACGTCCCCACCGCGCAACCGAAACCTCTGACGTACAAGGCAGTGAATGGCTTTCAGCCCAGTTGGTCACGCGACGGGAAATGGATCTATTTTGCGTCGCGCCGAGGCGGAGATCTCCAGATATGGAAAATCTCGGCAGAAGGCGGAACGCCGTTGCAACTGACAAAAGACAGCGGATGGTATCCGTTGGAATCTTTGGATGGCAAATATCTCTTCTATACGAAATCCGGCGGTTTTCATCTGTGGCAAATGCCCTCTGTCGCTGGAAGAGAAGAACAGGTTATGCCATATTCGGTAGCTGCGAATGGGTCTGCGTACGCGCCCGGCCGTGAGGGCATCTACTTCATAGAACAGGCGAGCCAGATTGCGAAACAGCGCCTGGCCTTTTTCAGCTTCGCAACTGGCCGGACGACCACGCTTGCTCAGATCCCGAAGCCTGTTGAGCTTGGTTTTGCGGTTTCGCCGGATGAAAAAGAGGTGCTGTACAGCCAGGTGGACAACGTTAGCAGTGAGTTGATGTTGGTTGAAAACTTCCGCTAGTGCTTAGTACAGAACCCCGATCGTAAGAGCGGGGACACGCTTTCTGCAACTTGGTACCAGGTTGATTATTCGTACCGCAACGCGATCATCGGGTCAACGCGCGTCGCCCGCCTCGCCGGAATATAGCAAGCTGCCGCTATCACCAGAGTCAGAATGGCCGCAGTGCTCAAGAATGTCAGCGGATCGAACGATTGCACCGCAAACAGGAGTTGACGGATGAATCGGGTCAGTATAAACGCTCCGAAAGCGCCGAACGCCACTCCGGTTAATCCCATGCGCATGCCCTGTGCGAGCACAAGCGCCAGTACATCGGCCGGCTCGGCGCCGATGGCCATGCGAATGCCGAACTCCCTGGTTCTTTGCGCAACCAGGAACGCCATCACTCCGTAAATGCCCACTGCCGCTAGCGAGACCGCGACAAACGAGAACAAGGCGAGTAGGACAGTTAGAAAGCGCGGCCTTGCGTTAGCCGCAGCAATGACATCTTCCATCAGACGGACTTGGGCAATCGGCAGGGAAGGGTCCAACTCCGCTACTCGCCGCCGCACCGCGGAAACGATCCGTTGAGGATCGCCGCTCGTCTTGACGGCAATGTATAAAGCGCGAATGCCGCCATTGACTTGCGAATAGGGAAAGTAAATTTCTGTCCCGGTCGGCTTGTCGATACCGCCATTCTTGACATCGGCGGCAACGCCCACGATGGTACACCAGGGAGTGTCGCGGTCTTCCCTGATCCGGCGGCCGATCGGACTTTGGTTGCCATAGAAAGCGCGCGCCATCGTCAGATTGATGATCGCAACGTCGTTGCTACTCGCTCCATCTCTTGCGTCAAACGCCCGGCCCTCCACCATCGGAATGTGCAGCATTTCGAAATACCCAGGCGAGACCGCCTGGTCGTAATCGACGTTCTGGTCCGGTCCGCCGGGCTTTTTCACATATCCTTCGATTTGAATATCATTCGCGTTCAATGGCCGTAAGGGCGGCAATCCGGAGAGAACCGCGGCCGATTGAACGCCCGGAAGTGCGTTCACGCGCTCGAGCAGTCTGGTCCATAATTGCTTCACTGCCGGTAATTGGGTATATTGCGCCTGCGGAAGCGCTAAACGCATCGTGATCACGCGGGCGGGATCGAGACCAATGTTTACCTGCTGGAGTTTCCAAAACGTCCGCACCATCAGCCCCGCTCCTACCAGCAGGATCAGCGCGAGCGCCAGCTCGCTCACCACCATCAAACGCCGCAGCGAGTGTGCGCCTCGTGTCGCCGTACTACGTCCTGTTGCGGTCTTCAAAGATTCCTGCGAATCGCCGGCGAACTGTGCCAGAGGAGCGAGCCCGAAGAAGATGCCCGTTAAGAAACTGGCTCCGGCAGTAAACGCCAAAACACTCCAATGGATGCCGATTTCTTCCGCTCTCGGAATGCTGCCTTGATTAAAGGCCAGGATCAGGCGGAGAGCTCCCCACGCCACCGCCAAGCCGAGCGCCGCTCCCGATAGCGCGAGCACAAATCCTTCGATCAGGCATTGACGCGCGAGGTGCCACATGCTGGCGCCCACCGCTTTGCGCACCGCGATTTCATGATGACGGGACTCCGCGCGCGCCAGCAGCAGATTGCCCACGTTCACGCATGCGATCAGCAAAACAAACGCTACTGCGCCCAGCATCACCAGCATGGCCGTTTTAACGCTGCCGACGACCTCGCCATGATAAGGCAGCGCGAGCAGGGTGTGGAATTTAGGATCGAAGCTATGGAAATGCGGCGTCCTGTTCCTGCCTTGCTCCGCCATAATTTGACCGAATTCCGCTTGAGCGCGCTGGATCGTGATGCCCGGCTTCAGCTTTCCAATGACGGATTGAAAATGATTCGACCGGCCGCCGGGATTATTGGGATTGATCTGCTGCGGATACCAGAGTTCCGGTGGATCGGTTTCACCGGGAGGGAAGGCGAATCCACGCGGCATGATGCCGATCACGGTTGCCGCCAGCCCGTTGATCTTGAGCTCCCGGCCGATCACGCCCGGTGCGCCGCCGAACGCCCGACGCCACAGGCCATCGGAGAGAACCAGAGTCAACGGCGCGCCGTAGCGGTCGTCATCCGGCCCGAGTAAACGTCCGAGTTGAGGCGCTACGCCCAACATCGGCAGCATTCCACCCGTGATACTGGCGGCCGTCACGCGCACTGGCTCGGCGCCGCCCGACAGGTTGACGCCGCTGATTGTGTATGCCTCGAGCGAGGTCCAGGAATTTGTCAGCCGCCGCAAATCCAGCAGCTCGGGTGTAGACATCCAGAACTTGTGAAAGCCTCCACTGCTGCCGTACGTCGGGAATTCGGTATAAATCCGCGCCAGCCGCTCTGGATCTTTGAAAGGCAGCGGCCGCAGGACCACGGCATTCACCACGCTGTAAATGGCGGTGTTCGCGCCAATTCCCAGAGCAAGACAAAGGATTGCCGCGAGTGTTAAGCCCGGGTTCCTAAACAATGCGCGAACGGCGTAGCGCAGTTCCGTCATATGCAGATATTACGTAAAGAGTTCCTGGATGTTCCCCGTCACAACGCTTGCTCCACCACCTCCCGCAGTTCCTTGCCCGTAAGCTGAATCGGATTCGCTTTCATGCTGCTCGCGCGAGCGGCCTTTTCAACCAGAGTAGGAATCTGCTCGTGCTCCAGACCATAGCTGCGCAATCCCGCAACACCGAGTTCGCGGCAAAGCGCGGCTGACCAAGTGACACAATCTTCCGCGCCGGCTTGTGGATCTCCAGTTAAGATCCGTGCCGCCTCTGCATAGCGCTGCAGCGCTTCGTGCTCAGGCGCCCGCTCCCGCACCGCCCGGATATTCGCCGAAATGCCATGCGCCAGCACAGCGGCGCAAAGCGCTCCATGCGGCGCGCCCAGCATTCCACCTAGAGGGCCGGCGAACCCATGCACCACTCCTAACCCTGCATTCGCGAGAGCGAGCCCGCTCAACAGACTTGCAAATGACATCGCCTCGCGCGCCGCGCGATCGCTTCCATCGCTATAAACGCGGCGTAAGGCTTCCCGAACGCGCCGCAATCCCGCCGTACAGAATGCATCCGTAAACGGATTGGCGCGAATCGAGACGTACGGCTCAATGAGCTGAGTCAGCGTATCAAGGCCCGTGTTGGCGGTCACCGGAGCTGGCACGCCCAGTGTGAGTTCCGGATCGACGATTGCCAATCGCGCGTTCATCAACGGACTGCGCAGGCTGGCCTTTACTCCGTGCTCCGGCGATCCAAGCACGGCATTGCGCGTCACTTCGGCTCCAGTCCCGGCGGTCGTGGGGAGCAGAACGAACGGCAATGGCGCATGTTCCAGCGCCTGGCCCTTTCCGATCACTTCCAGATAATCCAGCGGCTCGCCGGAATTCGTAGCGAGCGCTGCGATCGCTTTGGCGGCATCCATCGCACTCCCACCGCCGAAGCCAATCACAAAATCGAAATCCCGCGCGGCCCTGGCTCCGCCGCGAACAATTTCTAATGTGGGTTCGCCATCGACAGGGAACAAAGACGTTTGGATTCCAGAGCCCGCCAGACTCTCCGCAACCCGCGCCGCGCGGCTGCTGGTTTTACCCGTTACAATCAGTGCCCGCTTACCCAGAGGACGAGCCAGCGCCGGCAATTCTTCAATTCTTCCCGGCCCGAACAGAATCCGCGCGGAGGTTGCGAACTCGAACCGCATCACCAGTCTTCGTCGCCAGGAAACACATTACTGTATTCCGCGCGTTGCCGGGGTTCTGCCATCATATCGGCCACCGTATCGCGCCACGTCTGATAATGCGCCGTGTTCCTATGTTCGGCCGGCGCTTGCGCCGTCCGATAAACCTCCACCAGAACAAAACGGCTTGGGTCGCCCGCATCCTGCATCACATCGAATCGGGCGATGCCGGGTTCCTGAACACTGTTGCGCGCGTTCTCGATAGTGGCCGCGCGAAACGCTTCGATGGATTCCTGTTTAACTCTTACGTGAACATGGACGATATGCACTAGAGTTCCACGATATACTAAACCAACGTCGGCGTGAGCAACCCCAGATCGGAACCCTGAGCGTAAGCGAGGGGCCGCGACTTTCAACGGAGCGGTTTCCCCTACTCTTCCAGACTACTCAACCTTTGCTCCAAATACCGCTGCTCAATCGCATTCGTCGTCAGCGCCAGCGCGCGCCGGTACGCCTCTTTCGCTTCCGCATGCCGGTTCATTCTTCTCAAAATATCCGCGCGGGCCGCATGAAACAGATGATATCGATCCAACTCGCCGGAACCGTCCAGGGCATCGAGCTGCCGCAGGCCCTCTTCGTATCCGGCGCTCATCGCGATAGCCACCGCATAATTAAGAGCCACGACGGGAGAACTGTTGAACGCAAACAGCCGTTCGTAAAGCGCGGCAATCTGACGCCAGTCCGTACTTTGCGGTGTATTTGCCGAAGCATGCAGCGCGGCGATCGCCGCTTGCAGTGTATACGGACCAGCCGCGCCGCGCTTCAGCGCCTTTTCAAGCACCAGCAGGCCCTCGGCAATTTCATCCCGATGCCACAGCGAGCGGTCCTGCTCTTCCAACGTGATCAGTTTCGAATCTCGCATACGCGCATCGCGCCGGGAGTGATGCAATAGCATCAGCGCCAGCAGCCCCAAATTCTCCGAATCTCCCGGTAGCAACTCATTCAGAACGCGGCACAGCCGGATCGCTTCGCCGCACAAATCCGTGCGCACCAATTGCTCTCCATACGCCGCCGCGTAGCCTTCGTTGAAAATCAGATACAACACCGCGCGCACCGAATCGAGTCGTTCCGGCAAACGATCGGGAGGCGGAACTTCGTATGGAATGTGAGCATCCTGAATTTTTCGTTTCGCGCGCACCAACCGTTGCGCCAGCGTCGGCTCCGGAACCAGAAACGCGCGCGCAATCTCCGGAGTCGTCAATCCGCCCAGCGTGCGGAGCGTGAGCGCCACCTGCGCTTCTTGATTCAATGCCGGATGACAGCAGGTGAAAATCAATCGCAGCCGGTCGTCCGTGATCTGTGCAGACATCTCTTCCGCCGTCAAATAATCCGGTACCGTGGCATCCGGCGTCTCGTAAGACACGGCATCCTGCTTTTCGCGCCGGGTCCGTTCCCTGCGGCTCTGGTCGATAAGCCTGCGTTGTGCCACGGCTGTAATCCAGGCCGCCGGATTTTGCGGAATGCCCTTCTCCGTCCACGAGACGAGCGCGGAAGCAAAGGCGTCCTGAATCGCATCTTCGGCGCGGTCGAAAGAGCCACACAGGCGAATGAGGGTAGCAATGATCCGTCCGGATTCTTCATGAAAAATCGATTCAATTGCCGCCCGTGCTTCCATCGTCAAAGCTTGCCCAAATCCGCCACCGGCCGGATCTCAATACAGCCAATCTCTCCCCTGCAGGTGCTGGGAATGCGCGCCGCCCAATCGATCGCCTCATCCAAATCCTGACAGTCCAGAATGTAATAGCCTGCGAGCTGTTCCTTGGTTTCCGCAAAGGGTCCGTCCATGGTCATTGCCTTGCCGCCATTCATGCGAACGGTAGTCGCCGTGCTGGTCGGTAAAAGCGCGTCCACTCCGACGAAAACCCCCTTTTTCTTGGCGTCCTCGATGAGGGTCCGGTGCGCATTGCGCAGTTGATCCATCTGATCCGGTGCCAGTCCATCCGGTGTCTCCCGGGAATAGATCAGGAACATGTAGCGCATCGTAATCTCCTTATACATCTGGATGACGTCCCGGGTTCGCGAAATCGACAGATCGGATAAAGAATTTATTTGTTCCGCTCTTCAGCGCAACCTGGGGCGCTCCACGCGTATCAGATAAAGCAAGAGCGCTCATGCTTTGAGCGCAAATACCCAAAAATCGGCGGCATTCCTTTCTATGATGCCGCTATCTAGAAAGTATTTAGGAGGTCTTTCCATGAAATACGCCATCTTTGCAGGCGTAGTGTCTTTAGGTTTATTGGTTGGAAGCGCGCAGGCGCAGGAGGGGTACAGAAACGAAGCAACCGTCTCCGCGTTTGGTGTTTTCCAGCAGAACACGACCGGAAATGGTATCAACCAGTCCGGCGAATACCGCCCGGGAGTTCTCGCAACTTACCGGTTCTATGTGACCGATCATCAGGGGCTGGAATTCGATTACGGCTTCGCCCGCTTCAATCAGCAATTTGCAGGAGTGGGTGGAACGCCTTTGAATCTCACGGGACTTGGTGTAACGGGAACCAGCCTCAGCGTTCCAGCCGATACGCATGAGGGAACGCTGTCGTACATCTACCGCTTCAGCGCAACACATCGCTTGCGGCCCTTTGTTAGCGCTGGTACCGGCGTGCTTGTATTTAACCCACAAGCATTTGCCTTCGGCAGCGGCGCCGGCGATACGTACGTCACCCCGGATTTCGTGTACAGCGCCGGTGCGGACTTCGCCGTAAGCCAGCGTGTCAGTTTACGTCTGGGTTATCGCGGACATGTATTCGAAGCTCCGGGCTTCGGCATCGACGCCATCAAGACCGGATCGGTCGCACACTTGGCCGAGCCATTCGCCGGCCTCTCGTTCCACTTTTAACCATCGAAGCGTAAGCGACCACAGATCGGAACCCTGAGCGTAAGCGAGGGGCCACTTTCAACGAAGCGGAGGGCCGGGCTCAACCGGCCCCATCTTTCCCATTACGCCACCAACGAATCCGGCACCGGGGTCGGTGATAACGTGATCGCATCCGTGCGGATCTTATCCCATTCCTGAAGCGCCAGGCCATGCGATTCAAAGAAAGCCCGGATCTTCGGCGAAGGCCACTCGAACAGCTCTTCCAACATCGGAATCAACACGCTGCACGCGTTCTCGCTCAAAATTGTCCGGCGTGCAATCGGCGTCAGGTATTTGTTCTCGGAAACCGCGATCGTGAGCCCGTCCAAGCGGTTGACATGCAGCATGACATGAACATCCGAACTGCCATCCCCGACGTATACCAGGCTATCGTGGCCAATCCGCATCTCTGATCTCAACTCGTCCAGGACCGCTACCTTTCCGTAACCAGCCGGAAGGCGAACAATGGATTCGATCTCCTGCGATTCCGGATGGTAGCGAAAACGTGTGCCGTGAATGTGATCCGCGGGAACCATTCCTTCGAGCGCGGACTGAATCACCTCTTCTGGTGCTGCCGATACTACATGGAACGCAAACTCGTTTCCTTCCAGATCTTTCAGAAGCTGCGAAAGCAGCCCGATGTTCTCTTTCAGCCGGATCTGTTTACCGACCGCGGCTAAATCTTCTTTGCGGACGCGGCGAAACTCGGGATCGTGCAACAGCAGGTAAGCAAGTTCCCCGCCTTGCTGAACGAGATGAATTCGTGACAATCCCGCGACCCGCTCTTCAAATCCGTCAATGCCCAAAAGTCTACTCAAGACCAGCCCCGAATCGTTGAAGCTCAAGGTCTGGTCGAAATCGCTGACAAATAAATATTTCTTTCCTGAGGTATTCATATTCCTCTCTGTGTAGTGAAGAGGAGCGCGATGATGCACAAATACTTCCTGGCGACCGGGGAGGAATGACAGTCGGGGTGCAGCGCCCTCTTTCCCTATTTTAGACGATCGGTGCAAAAAAGCCCGTCGCCCTACCAACTCATCCGCTCACGAAGATTGTGAATGTGCGCTACATGATGGCGGCAATGCCACGCGTACAGTCCCAGTGTCCAGTCCAAACGCTTCTCCCCCAATTCGGGATGCCGGAATGTGCGTGCAAACGCACTCTCGTCTAAGGATCGCAGCAACGCGATCCAACGCGCATGTAAGCCATCCAGCAGGGAAAGCGAATACGTTACAGGCGCAGTCTTCGCATCGGGCAGTTCGGCCCAGGCGGCTTCATCGTATGGCTTGATCAAAGGTGATTGCTCAGTCACGGCTAGTCGAAAGCGCTGATAGCTGTTGAGGTGACTGTCGGCGAGGTGATGGACCACTTGTCTTACAGTCCAGCCGCCCGGACGATACGGCGTGTCCAACTGTTCCTCACTCAGATCAGAGACAGCCGTTCGTAGCTTTCGAGGCAGCGTCGCAATATCGGCCAACCAGAGTTCACGCTGATCTTGGCCAATCTCAGCCGGAGACTGATAACCGCCGATCGGATAACGGAGTTGTTCTTCTGATGCGTCCATCCGTCTACGAACCGGCGGCTTTCTTCTTGCGCTTCGGCTTGGATACGCTCGGGGTCACGGTGATGCGCGTATTTCCGGAGCCCACCTGGACACCCGATACATCCACGCCGCGCCCTCCTTCCGAAAGCGTCTCCTCTGTTGGCTCCGTTGCATTTCTTCCTTCGGGGTGCGTGGGATAGCCAAGACCGCCGCTTCCACCTTTGGGGCCGGCGCCGATGTCCCGGTCGTCCAATCGCTCGCCAGGATCAGGAGTTTGCGCCGTTTCTTCGCGTGCTTTCGTCTCGTCCATAACTTTCTCCTCTTATAAGACTGAGGCTCTCCCGAACAGATTTCCCAACAAATGCAGTGGCGCACGCCTTCAGCGTGCCGTGCCGAACTTCAGTTCGGCAATCTGGAGCTACAAAAAGCTCGAAAGTACAATGGTCAATTTCATGCTCCGTTTCGCGCTCGGTCTCCTCGCGTTTGCGCTCGCCTTGCCCGCCCAGCAGTGGTCGATCGACCGCCTGTTCACGCGGCCGTTTCTCTGGGGAACTTGGCCCACTCAAATCACCTGGGCCAAACACGCGCATGTTCTTGGCTTCCTCTGGAATGACCATGGAGAAACCTTTCGAGATCTTTACGTCTATAACGCCGATTCGAAGAAGCTGACTCGGCTCACGGACTTAAAGGGTCTAAAGGACCCGATTAATGACAGCGAAGCCGAAAGAGACGAACGTCGCCGGAACTACTTGGTTCCAGCCGCCGGACTCACTTCTTTCGACCTGTCTGAAGACGGAACAAAGGCCGTCTTTTCTTACCGCGGCGACCTGTTTCTCGCAGATACGCGCACTGCTGCCGTAACCCGGCTTACGAAGACGAAAGCCCCCGAAGTGGATCCACGATTTTCGCCTGATGGAACCAGGGTGGGCTTTACGCAATCCGGCCAGATCTACGTTCTAACTCTGGGGACCGGCACGCTCGAGCAGCGAACCGATGTGCGCCCTCCTGCTGCGCTTACCAGTTACAATTGGTCGCCCGATGGTAAGTTCTTCAGCTACGAAGTGCGGCCGCAACCGGGACGCATCATGCCGCTGCCCATTTATTCCGGACGCTTTGTCACCGCATCTCCATTTCCGCGAACCGTCGCGGGCGATACGCCCAGCCATTTACAGCTCTATGTCGTCGAGAGCACCGGTGATAATCCTCCCCGCCTCCTCGATACCGGATCTGGTTTGGCGTTTCGCCGCGCGCAATGGTCGCACGACTCCAAGTGGTTGGTTGTCGTAACCGAGCCGCCCAATTACAAAAGCGAAGACATCCGAGTTGTCCATATCAACACTGGCAAATCGAAAGTTGTCTTCCATCAGGACGACGATCGTTGGATCGAACTCTCCGAGACAGGCTGGGATCCGGCATCCAAACAAATCTGGCTCACGAGTGACCGCACCGGCTTTTCGCATCTCTACACGGTGAATCTGGATGGCAGCGGTCTCAAGCAGATTACCAACGGCAACTGGGAGATCCATGCCGATCCCTTCTCGAACAATCCGCAATGGATCGGCCCCTACATTTACTATTCGTCCACTGCGGCCGGAACCGCCGAGCGGCAATTTTATCGCGTGAAGGCCGATGGTTCCGCGCCGCCGGAGCGCCTTTCCGAGCGCGAAGGGCTTAACATCGGTTGGGTTTCCGAAGACGGCGAAGCGCGCGCCACCATGGAAGCTGACTTAAAGAATCCGTTCGATCTCTACGTAAACGGCGCGCGAGTCACACGCTCGCCTCTACCGGATTTCTACAAAATGCAATGGGCCGAAAGCCGCTTTGTTTCGTATCCCTCCCTTGCAGATCACAAACCCGTTGCAGCGCGTCTGCTCTTGCCCCCTGGATACGATCCCGCCGATGCGCATCAAAAAACGCGCCCTGCCATTGTCTATATACACGGCTCGGGCTATGCCACCAGCGTGCTGAAGCAGTGGGGCAGTTATCAGGAACTGCGCTTTGCCTTCAATAACTATCTCGCGCGCGAGGGCTATGTCGTGCTCGAAATGGATTACCGAGGCAGCACAAACTACGGCCGCGATTGGCGCAGCGGAGTCTATTTGAACATGGGCGGACCCGACTTGCAGGATGTGCTCGGCGGCGTCGAATACCTTAAGACTCTGAAGAACATCGATCCTTCCCGCATCGGCATTTGGGGCTGGAGTTACGGCGGGTTCATGACAGCCATGGCTCTTTTCCGCGCGCCCGGTATCTTCAAGGCCGGTGCGGCATTCTCCGGCGTTTACGATTGGGCGAATTACAACGCTGGCTACACCGAAGAGCGCTTAACTACGCCTGCCGAAAATCCCGAAGCGTATCGCCGCAGCTCGCCAATTCACTTCTCGAACCAACTACAGGACCACTTACTCATCTTGCATGGCATTGTTGATAACAATGTTCTCTTCCAGGATGCCGTTCAACTCTCGGAGAAATTAATCCACGAAGGCAAGCCGTTCGAAGAGGCGTTCTATCCGGAGGAGAGCCACGCTTATGTCCGCGAGGAGACCCTGAAGGACGCTTTCGGCCGCACGGCGCGATTTCTTGACCGTTACTTGGCAGCCCGATAGGACTCCTCTTATGCAGATGCTCGACCCGATCCCCTTCCGGTTACCGCGCTTTTACCCGATCCTCGATACCGGCGCTCTTCGCAAGCATAAATGCGAACCAGGAGCGGCCGCCCGCGCCTTGCTCGAAGCCGGCGTTAAGATCCTGCAATACCGCCACAAATCGAATTGGACGCAAACGCATTTTGATGAAGCGAAAGAGATTGCCGCCATGTGTCAGGATACCGGTGTACTCTTCGTACTCAATGACCGCGCCGATTATGCGCGTTTGCTTGGAGCTGCTCTGCACGTCGGCCAGGAGGATCTTCCACCCGTGGCTGCGCGGCGTGTCATTGGCGACGAAGTGATGGGCTTTTCGACGCACAACCGGCTTCAACTGACTCGCGCAAACGAAGAGCCGGTCGAATATCTCTCGCTCGGCCCTATCTTCAGCACGCAATCCAAGGAGCGGCCGGATCCCGTCGTTGGCCTGCAAGGATTGCGAACGCTCCGCGAACTGACCACAAAACCCTTAGTGGCGATCGGCGGCATCACGCTCGAAAATGCGCAGCACGTGCTCGACGTGCAAGCCGATTCAGTGGCCGTCATCTCCGGTATCTTGCCCGAGCGCTGCGATGCGAAGTCGATCCGGCGCCGCGCGGAAGAATGGCTCAAGCTCACGATCGCTTAATCCGATGCTAACTTCGAATTGAAATGCCCGTCGATTGGGTACATAGCGCGCCTGCCATTCTCGCGGCGTTCTTGGCTTCGTTTGTCGAATTTGTCGAGGCCCTCACCATTGTTCTCGCGGTGGGCGTCACCAGAAACTGGCGATCCTCGTTGACCGGAGCAGCCGGGGGCGCAATCGTTCTCTCCGCGCTTGTCGCGATTCTCGGCCCGAACCTCACCGCCATTCCAGTAAGAATTTTTCAAGCGGCAATCGGCATACTATTACTTGTCTTCGGAGTTCGCTGGTTGCGCAAAGCCATTCTGCGCGCCGCGGGAGTTATCGCGTTGCATGACGAGGACGCAATCTTCGCGCGTCAAACTCAACGGCTGGCTGGCGGCGCCATTGATACAGCCTTCGACGGTCTGGGTTTCATAACCAGCTTCAAAGCCGTTTTCATCGAAGGCTTGGAAGTGGTCTTCATCGTAATTGCGGTGGGAACCGCGGGACGGCTCTTGTTGCCCGCCGCTACCGGTGCTCTCGCCGCGGGCCTGGTCGTCCTCCTGATCGGGATTGCCGTTCACAAACCGCTCTCTCGCGTGCCGGAAAATCTCCTGAAACTCGTGGTCGGCATTCTGCTCACTGCCTTCGGAATCTTTTGGATCGGCGAGGGCCTCGGCTTCCGCTGGTTCGGCGGTGATTGGGCCGTTTTGGGACTAATCGCCGCAGTAACTGCCATCGCGCTAGTCTCGATCCGCTTGAGGGCGGATCCTGCGCGAGCACGAAACCGCTAGCGAGGATCATCTCGACGCTTCGCTGCTCAATTTCCCTCATTCCGCATGCACCGCCCCGGGTCTCCCTCTTGCTCTCTTAAACAAAATCACCAGCGGCAAACACGCGAAGCAGACTAGAGCCATGTAACGAAAATCGTCCACATAGGCCCACAGGCGCGCCTGCGAAGAAACCAGGTGATCCAACATCGCCAGCGCTCCCCGTTGCGAGAGATCCGGCCCAGCCGCATTCGTGCTCGTAAGCGCGCCGCGCAACACCGAGAGCCGGTGCTGCATCAACGGATTCGATGGAGCCAGATGATGGACCAGTTCGCTCCGGTGCAGTTGTTCGTGCCGCGCCACAATCGTGTTCACAATCGAAATCCCAACGCTTCCGCCCACGTTTCGCAGAAGATTATATAATCCGCTCGCGTTGCCGATTTGCTCGTTGGGCAGCGTGCCCATGGTCGTAGTAGACAGCGGAACGAAGACCATACCCGAGCCGAATCCGCTCAAGATGATCGCCCACACCAGCGACCAGGGCCCGATCGCCAGATTGATCTCGCCGAACCACACACTGCAGATCGCGAAAATAAAGAACCCCGACGCAATGAGCCAGCGGTTGTCCATCCGGCTCGTCAGGATTCCGATAATCGGCATAGCCACAATGGCGCCGATCCCGCGCGGGCTGACGATAATACCGGCATTCAGCGCTGTATAGCCCATCAGCTCCTGATAAAAAAGCGGCAGCAGCGTGACAAGGCCGTAAATCGCCGCCCCGAAGAGCGTGATCAGCAAACAGCCGAGCGCGAAGTTGCGATTCTTGAAAATCGTGAGATCGACCAGTGGCTTGCTGTCGGTCAATTCGCGCACGAGAAACGCGATCAGACAAACAACAAAAACGAGCGTCGCCCACCGGATCCACACCGCGCCGAACCAATCGTCTTCCTGCCCCTTGTCGAGAATCACCTGCAGGCAGCCGAGCCACACCGCCAGCAAACCCAGCCCCCACGCATCGATGCGTCCCGGTCTTGCGTTCTTGATGTACGGCGGATCTTCCACATACCGCAGAATCATGAAGACCGCCAGAATGCCGATCGGAATGTTGATGTAAAAGCTCCAGCGCCAGGAGTAATGATCGGTCAGCCAGCCGCCAAACGTGGGGCCCAGCACCGGCGCAACCACCACGCCCAACCCGAACACGGCCATCGCCAGGCCGCGTTTCTGTGGCGGGAAGCTTTCCAGCAGGATGGCTTGGGAAATCGGCTGCAACGCGCCGCCGCCGGCTCCCTGAATCGCTCGCGCTAACAGCAGAATTCCCAGCGTCGGCGCCGCGCCGCATAGAAACGAAGAAGCCGTGAAGATGACGATACAAATTAGTAAAAAGCGTTTGCGGCCAAAGCGTAGCCCAAACCAGCTACTGGCCGGCAGCACGATCGCGTTGGCAACCAGGTAACTGGTAAGAACCCACGTAGCCTCGTCGTTTGTAGCCGAGACGCTGCCCGCAATGTACGGAAGCGCGACCGCCGCGATGGAGGTATCCAGCACCTCCATGAAGGTCGCCAGCATTACCGAGATCGCGATCAACCACGGGTTCGCTTCGGGCTGCCAGACCTCGGAATTATCAGCCATACCTTCTTTAGATAAACTACTCTGTTATCGAGCCGCAGAATTCTTTCAGCCGCAGCGCGTTTTGCGCGGCGTAACCCGAATCGTCGTTATCGAAATACACATAAATCGCCCCAAGCTTCCGCCTCCATTCCGCGATGCGCTTCGCCCACGCGCCCAGAACTTCATCGCTATAGGAGCCCTGATACTTGCCGCCTGGTCCATGCAGCCGGACATACGCGAAATCGGCCGTGACATGGATCGGCGAGTGCACCCCCGCAAGTTCAAAAATACAGTACGCGGCATTATGCTGTTCGAGGAGCCCATATACCTCCGGCGCATCCCAGGATGGATTTCTAAATTCGAAGGCATACTGATGCCCGCCCGGCAGCGCGCGCAGAAAATGTTGGAACCGGTCGAAATCGAGTTGCCAGTTCGGAGGCAATTGGAACAGAATCGGACCCAGCTTCGGTTCGAGCACATCGATCGCATCGAAGAATTTTTCGAGCCCTTGCTCTGGATCCTTCAGCTTCTTCATGTGCGTTAGAAACCGGCTGCCTTTTGCCGCAAAACGAAAGCCCGCCGGGGTCGAATCGCGCCAGCACTCGAGCGCCGGCCGCTTCGGCAAACAGTAGAACGTATTATTCAGCTCAACGGTGTCGAACCGCGCATAGTAATACTCGAGCATTCGCGAACCCGCCGTGCGCGGCGGATAAAACGTCCCCACCCAATGCTTGTAATGCCATCCCGACGTCCCAATCCTCAGTTCACTATTCATGTCGCGCACGCTTCAGCGTGCTGCTGTGGGCTTCAGCCCACAGTGCCTCAATCATCCGACACCGTCTGCAACCGCGATGCGCTCTGAATCCCGCTCGCCACCTCCGGCAGAATTCCCAGTTCGATGTAAATGGGCCGGATCACCTCACGTAACCGCGGCAGCGACCGCGCAAACAACAGCGCGCCAATCATGCAGGCGATCCCACTCAGAATCACCGTCCACGGCGCGCCGATCCGCGCCGCTACAGACCCCGCCAACAGACTCCCAAACGGCGACATCCCCGCCAGCGCCATCGCATAAAACGACATCACTCGCCCGCGCTTCGCTTCTTCCAAAATCGTCTGCAAAATGGTGTTACTGGCTGCCATCTGCCGCATCATTCCGAATCCGGAGACCAGCAGCAGGCACATCGAGAGCCAGAGAAACCGGGAAAAACCGAAGCCCACCAGCGCAGCGCCAAACACAAACGCGGAGATGGGAATCATTCTTCCCAGCCCCAGCACCGTCCGGCGTGCCGCCAAAGCGAGCGCGCCCGCCAGCGCCCCCAAACCGATACACGCCATCAGAATCCCGAGCGTATGCGGACCCCCGCCCAGAACCTGTCCCGCAAAGACGGGCATCAATACCGTATACGGCATCCCCAGCAAACTGATCAGCGCGAGCAGTAGCAGAATGGACCGAATCGGCAGCGAGCCTGACACGTAACTCCAACCCTCAGCCAGCTCCTGCAAAACTTTTTTATTTGTGGTCCGCGGCGGCTGCCGGTTCACGTGCATCGCCAGCAGCGAAACAATCACCGCGATGTAGCTGACGCCGTCAATCAAAAAGCAATACGCCTCGCCCACCGCGGCGATAATCACTCCCGCCACCGCGGGACCGAGCAGTCGTGCCGCATTCACCATCGAGGAATTCAGAGCGATGGCATTCGGAAGATCGTCCCGCCGGTCCACCATCTGAATTACGAACGCCTGGCGGGCGGGCATGTCGAACGCATTGACAAACCCCTGGAACAGCATCAGGACGATCACCTCCCAAACCTGGATAATTCCAGCCAACGCCATCGCTGCGAGCGCAAAGGACTGCACCATCGACAGCACCTGCGTGGCCACTAGCGTTCTGTGCCGGTCCCACCGGTCCACCCACACGCCCGCAATCGGCGCGAGAAAAAATAGCGGAACCTGGCCCGCGAAACTTGCCAACCCAAGCAGAAAGGCGGAATGCGTCAAGCGGTAAATTAGCCAGCTCGTGGCGACGCGTGTCATCCACGTGCCGATCAGCGACACACTCTGGCCCGAAAAGAAGAGCCGGTAATTCCGCGAATTCAGCGCGCGAAGCGCAACCACCCAAGGCTTCGATCGATCCACAGCGAGACGCCCGCAATTCCAGGGTAGCGGGAGCCGCTAACAGAACCCCGAGCGTGAGCGAGGGGGCCCAGAAAAAAACGAAATCAATGTACGTCTGGCGTGTCCATCAGGTAGTAACAGTCCAGCGCTGTCCTCGCTGGGGTCAAGAAACCACCTGATGGAGGCACGTTCTTGTGCAACAAACTACGTCTTCGGGCACTCCCTCCGGCTTTGGCGAACCTCTCATAAATCGCGAAGCTCATTCATCCGGTGTCTCCTGGGCCGCTGTGATAGCGGGCGCGTTTGTGACCGCCGCGTTGTCCCTCACGCTGCTCGCCTTAGGTTCGGGTTTCGGATTGCTCACCGTATCGCCCTGGTCGAGCGCTCACGCGTCGGCATCGGCTGTAGATGCCGCTGCCATCATTTGGCTGATTGTCATTCAAATCGTGGCATCCGCTATCGGCGGATACCTGGCCGGCCGCTTACGCACCAAGTGGACCGCGATCCACACCGATGAAGTGTATTTCCGCGACACCGCGCATGGATTCCTGGTCTGGGCCGTGGCGGTTGTCATCACCGCCGCTTTCTTGGGCTCCGCGGCAACGGCTCTGGTCGGAGGTGTAATCGGCAGCCGGGAAATGCTTGGCTCGGAGAACGCCTATTATGTAAACGCGCTGTTCCGTTCAGCTCCGGGAGGGGGCGTCCCCGCCGCAAACCTGGACGATGCTGTCCGCGCCGAGTCCGCAGGCATTTTGGCTAATGTGCTGAAACAGGGAGACAATGCGGCCGCCGGCCGGGCCTATTTGGCTCAGTTAGTCCGGGCGAGAACAGGGCTGAGTCCGAATGATGCTACGCAACGCGTCTCCGATGTACTGGAGCAAGCACGCCGGGCCGCCGATGCGGTGCGGAAAGCCACTGCTCGCTTGCTGCTGTGGACTTTTGTGGCGCTCCTGATTGGGGCGTTCTGCGCCAGCTATGCCGCAACCATCGGGGGACGCCAGCGCGATCACATGAAGGCCGTATAAGGAGACTCAAATGCGCTCGATCATACTCTATTTTCTCGGTGTGCCGATTCCGATCATTATCTTGATTGCGCTGTTTACGCACCACTGCTAACCGGGTTCTGGTTTCCGGTTCTTCAGATCCTCGCGATACTGGCTTTCCAGCTCCAGCTCGATATGCAGTTGCGGCATATCCAGAGTCAGCTTTTTGCTTTTGCTGTCTAGGCGAATCGCGTACGGGCCGTCCTGATTGCCGAATTCATCGAAAAATGCAATCCGGTCGCTGTCCAGCTTATAAGTCCCTGTGCGCGAAACCTCCTGATGATGGATGAAAACCTGCTTTGAAAACGTATTGTCGGACCGCAATATTAGTTTTCCGCTGCATTCCTCCGGATGCGGCTTGCCATCGAAGCAGGTGTGCGTGGTTTCAACTCCTGCATCCGGCTCGCTGACTGTGACGTACTCCCAGCCGCCCGGATCGTGCAGCATCTTCAGCTCATCCGCCGTCCACGCCGAAACGGCCAAGATCCCTAGCAGAGCCGCGACCGCAAGGGAGCGGTTTTTCAATGCGTCATGGCGTAAATAATATAATTCACGCCGATTCGAATGCCCAAAGCAGAATACTGCTCGGGATAGTAAGGATCGTCCGCCCATTCCCACGAATCTCCCAAGTCGGAATTAAAAGCCAGCGCCACCATCAAACGCCCTTTATCGTCGTAAATTCCCCGCCAATGCGCCTGATACCCGTCGTTCCGATACGTTACGCCGGTTCGCACGGCCCATTGGCCCGGCACTTGATAGCGGTCGTCCAGGTCGTACACGGTGTGAAAAATCGGATCGCTGTTCGGAATCTCCACCACCGGCCGGTCCGGAAAGACGCGCTTCATGCTCTCTTGGAAAACTTCCCAATCCCGCGTGCCCCAAAAATCGTCGCCCATCAGGAAGCCGCCGCGCAGCAAATACTCGCGCAGAGTCTTCGCCTGGGCGTCCGTCAAATTCCATTCGCCGACAAACACCGCGTACAGCCACGGATAGTTGTAGACCTCGTCTTTATCGTCGAGATTCACCGGCTGCTCGACGGACCGCGCCTGCAACCGTGTCAGCCTGCGGATGGCCTGCAGGAAATGCCGGTCCGCCCGCGGATAATCGTTTGTCCAACTCGAATGCCCCTTCGTCCAGTCCCATCCGGCGTGCCGGAAATGCGCATCCGGAATGGACGGGTACATCAGGCGGGCGAAAACCCATTCGGTCTTCTCTTGGTAATCGAGGGGAAGCGAGATCTCCCCGATTCGATATTCATCGCCCGGATATTCCCGGAACGGTTGCGGCAGCGGGCGCTGCACGGCGTAAACCGCGCTTAGAACGGCGAGCCCGCACAGCAGGCGTCCTCCGATCTTCCATATACCGGTCCGCACACCGCCTCGCCCCGAGCATAGCACTCAGCTTGCCGCCTCTTTTTTTATAGACGGTAAAAACCTACTCGCGTGCCTGTTTTAAGGCAATTTTGATTCGCAAGCCCCCCACGTACTTGTCCGCCGCGCCATAGTAACCCATAACTTCGAGGTTTTTACCCCTTGTATTCCCGGTTTCAATGGCTCCTTCCAAAAAGATCACGTTGGGCACATTGCCGGTCTTTTCCCACGCAAGCCCCGGCAGCATAAACGCCTCGCTAGCCCGCGCCAGAACACGGCCGGGATTGCGTTTATCGAACAACACCCAGCCCGGTCCGTAAACCAGCTTGTCGTTGGCGCCGTTGTAGAGCAGCAAAATTCCGGCATCGGTAATAAACGGCGGCGGTCCCGGCTCCATCACGCGCGAATCGAAAGCCCCCGGCCGCCGGGTCAGCACCGGATGATCTGTAGCGTCTCGCCAATGCAGTAGATCGTTCGACCACGCAAGCCCCATATAGTCCCGCGCCTTCCCGTCGGAATCCGTCTTGGTGCCCAGATAATACATCCACCATTTCCCGTTGATTTTCTTCGGAATGATCGCGCCCGATTTCGTCCATTGCGTGTTCCAAGTGCCCTTATATGCGGGCAGGATCACGCCTCTCCGCCGCCAGTGAATCAGGTCCGTCGAAGTCGCGAGACACAGTTGCGCGGAATGCAAGTCGTAACCCGTGTAGGTCAAATAGTACGTCCTGTCGATCTTGACCACGCGCGGGTCTTCAATCCCGCCGCCCTTTTCATACGGAGTTGTCGGCGAAAGCACCGGATCCGGATGTACCGTGAAGTGCTCGCCATCCTGGCTCTCCGCGTACCCGATCCGGGATGTGTGCTTCTGGTCCTGCGCGCGGAACAGCAGCACCGTTTTCTTGTCCACTTGAATTGCAGCCGGATTGAACACCGCGAACTCTGTCCACCCATTGCCGGGCTGTAACAACGGATTATCCGAAATACGCTCAGCCGTAATACTCACGGAAGGCGTAGCGGCGGCCGCGCTTTGCAGAGCGAGGAAGAAAAACAGGATGGGGCAGACGATCGCTTTGGGTCGCGTTCCAGGCATGCTCGTCTGGTACAGTATGGCACCAAGCCGGGTAGACGGCCCGGCAGACTCGAAGTTTTACAGTAAGAAGAAGGGATACCGCCCGCCTGTCTTCACGTATGGCAACCGCACGCTCCGCGCGACGCCGGTCAGCAGCCGCGCCTAAGACCTCTGCGCCCGCGCGACGTCTGGATTCTCCGGATCTTTATCTGAATCCCCACCTCAGCCTCCTGGAGTTCCAGCGGCGTGTCTTGGAAGAAGCGGAAACCCCGGCCACGCCTCTGCTGGAGCGCGTAAAGTTCGTCTCCATTCTCGGTTCGAATATCGACGAGTTCTTCATGGTTCGCGTCGCCGGCCTCTGGCAACAGATCGAAACGCGCACCACGGAGGTCAGCATGGATGGCCGCTCGCCCGGCGAGCAGCTCGAACTCATCCGCCACCAGGTCACCAGCCTCGTTCGCGATATCTATCGCCTGTGGCGCAACGAATTGATGCCGGAATTACGGCGCGCCGGCATCTACATCCTCGATCTTGATGAACTGAACCCGCAACAGAAAACCGCCATCGACGATTACTTTCGGCGCGTGGTTTATCCCGTGCTGACGCCACTCGCCGTCGACCAGGGACGCCCCTTTCCGCACATCTCGAATCTCAGCTTGAACATTGCCGCAATCGTAAGCGACGGCGATGGCGAGGAGCGCTTCGCGCGCGTCAAAGTGCCGGATTCCCTGCCGCAGCTTGTTCCGCTTCCCTCCGAATCCGGCGAACTCGCCTTCATCTGGCTCGAGCAAGTTATCATCGCGAATCTGCGCATGCTGTTTCCCGAGATGGAAATCCATGAAGCGGATCTTTTTCATGTCACCCGCGACGCAGAGCTGGCCATTCAGGAACTGGAGACCGACGATCTTCTGGAGACCATTCAAGAAGCGGTGTGGCGTCGCCGGTTCCGCGATGCCGTGCGCCTGCAAGTCAATCAGGGAATGCCGCAGCACCTGGTCGAACTGCTCACCAGCAATCTCGAACTCGATCAGAACGATGTGTATCGCGTCGATGGCCCCATCGATTTAAGCCGTCTCAAGGCGCTCCTCTCGATTGATCGCCCGCGCCTGAAAGACAAGCCTTTCATTCCCGCCATCGCCAAATCTTTAGCCGCTGCTTCAGGGAGCGAGATATTCGCAGCCATCCGCGAATCCGACATTCTGTTGCACTACCCCTTCGAATCTTTTCAACCGCTGGTCGATTTTCTGCGTATTTCCGCCGAGGACCCCGATGTCCTCGCCATTAAGATGACGCTGTACCGCGTAGGCCGAAATTCGCCCATTGTGGAAGCGCTACTCGACGCCAGCCAAAACGGGAAACAGGTGGCAGTGCTGGTGGAACTGAAAGCCCGGTTCGATGAAGAGAGCAATATTGAATGGGCACAGAAGCTGGAGCGCGAAGGAGTGCACGTTGTCTATGGCCTTCCCGGCGTAAAAGTGCACGCTAAGGTGGCGATGATCGTGCGCCGCGAAGGCGACGCGATCCGCCGCTACATTCATCTCGGAACCGGTAACTTCAATCCGCTGACCGCACGCGTTTACACCGACCTCGGATTATTCACGGCCAAGGAGGAAATCGGAGCCGACGTTAGCGACCTGTTCAATCACCTGACCGGGTACTCGGCCAAGAAATCGTATCGTAAGCTGCTGGTGGCGCCCCACAGCATGCGCTCGGGATTAGAGCGTTTGATCAGGCTGGAGATCCAGCGCCAGCGCCAGCACGGCGACGGACATCTCATCTTCAAAATGAATGCCCTCGAAGATCCGGGCATGATCCGTCTTCTCTACGAGGCTTCGCAAGCCGGAGTCAAGATCGATCTGATCGTACGCGGGGTCTGCTCCTTGCGGCCGGGTCTTCCCGGCGTCAGTCAGACCATTCGCGTCAGAAGCATCATCGGCCGTTTTCTGGAGCACAGCCGCATTTATTACTTCCACAACGGAGGCGACGAGATTGTCCACGTCGGCAGCGCCGATCTGATGCCGCGCAATCTGAGCCGCCGCGTGGAAATTCTATTTCCTATCGAAGACGGAAGATTGATTCGCCGTCTGCGCGACAGAATCCTGCAAAAGTATTTGGAGGATGACGTCGGCGCGTGGATTATGCAGCCGGATGGAACCTATGTCCGGCCGAAGCGCGAACCGGGCAAGAAGCCGTTGAGCAGTCAAGCCTGGTTTCTGAAGCGCCTCGAGGCCTGACTCCGCGCTGTGGCAAAGCTGGCCGGCAGGTGGCTCCTGCTCCTGATTTCCTGCCCGCTCGCTCTGGCTTGGCTGTTGCCTGATCTTGCGCCGGGAACAAAAGCAATAGTATTTTTCAAGCTGCTTGCCGTTGTCGCTGTCGTAGCCGCTGGCGGCCTTGCTTTTTCCTATGTACGCGCCCACAGATGGACCGAACTCCAGAATATTTCGCGCGCTTCGCAGTCCATGGCGGATCGCGTGCAGCAACTCATGGAGCAGAAGGAGTTGGAATCGGCCCGCCGCGAAGCTATTCTCGCCTGCATGGCGGAAGGCGTGCTGGCCGTCGATCGAGATCTGCGAGTCATCTTCTGCAACCAATCGTTTGCCGAAGCCTTTAGCGCCAGGACTCCTGTATCCGAAGGACGTACTCTCTACGAGATTGTTCGCGAGCCCGCCCTGCGCGACATTCTCGAACGGGTTGTTCAGACGGGTGAAGCCGAAAGAGACCGTCTGCAACTCCCAACCGCTGCGGGCCGCTGGTTTGAAGCCCGCGCGCTTCCGCTCGGCGGGCAGGGCAAAGGCGGCGCTGTCATCGTTCTTCATGACGTGACTGATCTCCAGCGTCAGGAGCAGGTCCGTAAGGATTTTGTCGCGGACGTCTCCCACGAACTGCGCACCCCGCTTACCGCTATTCGCGGCTACGCTGAAACCCTACTCGACGGGGCATTAGACGATGCGCAACACAATCGCAGGTTCGTGGAAATCATCCTCGCGCATGCGGTCCGTCTGAACAACATCGCATCGGATCTGCTTGTTCTCTCGGAACTCGATTCGAACGCTGCGCCAGCCACTCCGCCAGAACGCGTATCTGTGCTCGACGTCATCGATTCCGCCATCCATACAATCGAGCGCGCCGCCGCTGCAAAACAGGTCCGCATCAATCGCGAAAACTGCCACGAGTGCGTCGTAGAGGGATACCGTTTCCGGTTGGAGCAGGCTATGGTGAATCTGCTCGACAACGCCGTCAAGTTCAACCGCTCCGGCGGCGAGGTCACCATCGAATGCGGCCAGCTCAATGATTCTGAAGTGCGGATCTCAGTTGCCGATACCGGCGTGGGCATCCCAATCAACGATTTGAATCGAATCTTCGAGCGCTTCTATCGCGTCGATAAAGCGCGCGCCCGTCCCGCCGGCGGCACCGGCTTGGGCCTCCCGATCGTCAAAGATGTCATTGAACGCATGGGCGGAACGATAGAGGTCCAAAGCCAGCTCGGCCGCGGCTCCACCTTCACCATCCACCTACGCCCCGCCGCATCAACAGAACCGCGACCGTGAGAGAGCGGCCCATTAACCGAACTGTAACTCTTCTGTCATCCGGCCTTGATGACATTCTTCCGATACTGGAACAGATTCAGACCAACAGGATGAGAGTCTCTTTACGGACCTTTAAGCTTGGCTTTGTACCGCTTGCCGCCCTCGCCGCCTTAGTTTCTTGCAGCTCGCCTGGCGGCGAAGTTTCTCTGACCGGAGCTGGCGCAACATTTCCAGCGCCTATTTATCAGCGCTGGTTCAACGAGTATCAATCTGTGGCTCATGTGCAAATCAATTACCAGCCCATTGGATCGGGAGGAGGCATTCGCGCCATTACGGAAGGTACGGTCGATTTCGGCGCGAGCGATATGCCGCTTACCGATGCGCAACTCGCTGCGTTTCAAGAGAAGCACGGATTCCCGGTCCTCCTGTTTCCAACTGTCCTCGGGGCGGCAGTGCCGGCCTACAATCTGTCAGGTATTACGCAAGATCTGAATTTCACGCCGCAAGCGCTCGCCGGTATCTTTCTTGGAACGATTAAGGCCTGGAACGATCCTGCAATCGCGCAAGCCAATCCGGGCGTGAAATTGCCGGCCGACCCCATCGTAGTAGTACACCGTTCCGATGGCAGCGGCACCACTTTTTGCTGGACCGATTATTTGTGCAAGATCAGTCCTGAGTGGAGCTCCAAAATTGGCAAGAACACATCGGTCAATTGGCCGGTTGGGCTGGGCGCAAAAGGGAACGATGGCGTCGCGGGCTTAATTAAACAACAGCCCGGCTCGTTGGGCTATGTGGAATTGATTTACGCTGTTCAAAATCATCTGCCGTATGGCAAAGTGAGGAATAGCGCAGGAGAGTTCGTGAAAGCTGATTTACAATCGGTAACGGCTGCGGCTGCCGCCTTAAAGAGCACTCCTTCGGATCTCCGTGTGTCGATCACGGATGAACCCGGAAACAGTGTTTACCCGATCTCCACATTCACCTGGCTCTTGGTGCCTCAAAAAATATCCGATCCCGGGCAAAGGAAAGCCATGACCGGCTTTTTGAAATGGGCCATCACCACCGGACAGAACTCCGTCGAAGCCTTAAATTATGCTCGTTTGCCTCAATCGTTTGTCGAAAAAGAACAAGAGCAAATCGGCAAGATCCAATAGCGGTTGATGGCGACCACCTCCACATACGTTGCAAACGGATCGCTAACCAAGCGCCGCAGTTTCCTGGAGCGCTTGCGCGCGGGCGACGAGTTGTCCTATCTCGTTACGCTCGCTTGTTCGGTGCTCATTCTGTTACTGGTGGCCCTGATCGCAGGAGAACTCTGGTTTCATTCTCAGCCCACGGTGAAGACCTTCGGCTGGCATTTCCTGACTTCCTCTACCTGGAACCCGAACGGCCAAAAATTTGGCGCGCTCCCGTTCATTTACGGCACCTGCATCACGTCTCTTCTCGCGTTGTTGATTGCTGTTCCGCTGGGAGTCGCCTGTTCCATTTTTCTGGCCGAAATGGCGCCGCCCCGAATTTCCAATCTGCTCACGTTCTTGATTGAGTTGCTTGCCGCGGTTCCGAGCGTCATTTACGGATTGCTCGGCATTTTCGTTCTGGTTCCGTTAATTCGCCAATATCTTGTACCCGTTTTGACGCACAGCTTCGGGTTTCTGCCTCTATTTCAAGGCACGTTTTACGGTGTGAGTATTCTGTCCGCAGGTCTGGTGCTCTCCGTTATGGTAGTGCCCTTCATCGTTTCCGTATCGAGAGAGGTTCTGCTGGCCGTCCCCGTGGAGCAGCGGGAAGCGGCGCTCGCGCTCGGTGCGACGAAATGGGAGACTACCTGGCAAGTTGTGATCCCATACGCGAAAACCGGAATCATCGGCTCCATTTTTCTGGCGCTGGCGCGCGCGCTGGGCGAGACCATGGCCGTTACCATGGTCATTGGGAATACACCCGTCATTTCAAAATCACTCTTTTCACCGGGATATTCCATCGCCGCCGTGATTGCCAATGAATTCGCAGAAGCGAGTGGCGAACTCTACATCTCCTCGCTCATTTTTTTGGGTCTTGTTCTATTCGGCCTCACCATTGTGATCAACGCTGGAGCTCGCATCCTGATCCTCACCACATCGCGCTCGGGAGTGGCGGCATCATGAGCACCGGTATCGCGGCGAGGCGCAGAATCGTGAACTCGGTAATGCTCTCGCTTTCCGGTATCGCCACCATAGCCGTCATCGGCGTGCTGTTTTTCATTCTGGGATATCTGCTCTGGCACGGCGGCCGTTCTTTAAACCCCGACTTCTTTACGAAGCTGCCGAAACCCGCCGGAGAAACCGGTGGCGGAATGGCCAACGCCATCATCGGGAGCGGGAAGGTTCTGCTGCTCGCGGCCCTCATCGGCGTGCCGGTCGGATTTCTCGCTGGCGTTTACCTCGCCGAATACAGCGGAAAGACGTTCGCGTTTCTGATTCGCTACACCGTGGATCTGTTAAATGGTGTGCCGTCGATTGTCATCGGCATCGTCGCCTACGCGCTGGTAGTGCGCCCGATGCGTCAATTTTCCGCTCTAGCCGGCGGCGTTGCGCTCGGTATCATGATGATCCCGATCGCGGTTCGTACCACCGAAGAATTTCTGCGCGCCGTTCCGAACTCTTTACGCGAGGGAGCCATGGCTCTCGGAGCAACCAAATCCAAAACGATCTTTACGGTTGTAGTTCCGGCCGCTATGTCCGGCTTGGCTTCCGGCATGATGCTCAATTTGGCGCGAGTTGCGGGTGAAACCGCTCCGCTTCTGTTTACAGCTCTCGGCAACATGTTCTGGAGCCGCGGATGGCTCAAGCCCATCGCTACGCTCCCGGTGATGATTTACAACTATGCGCTGGCGCCGGAGGAAGATTTGCATCAGCAGGCCTGGGCAGCCGGTTTCGTTTTGCTGGGCCTCGTGTTGCTCATCAACATAACCGCCCGATGGATTATTGCGAGGGGACGTTCGTCCTCCAGGAGATAACATGGCAACGCCTCAACAGCAACAACTCTTGAAGGAAACCGAAATCGCACCGCAAATCTCCAGCCTGAACAAGCCTGTACCCGCGCACAAACTGAACGCCAGAAATCTGAATTTTTATTACGGCTCGTTTCAGGCGCTTCACGATATCAGCATCGATATCGCTCAGAACAAGATAACGGCCTTTATCGGGCCTTCCGGCTGCGGCAAATCGACGTTCCTGCGAACCATGAATCGCATGAACGAAGCACTACGCAATACGCGCGTGAACGGCGAGCTTTTGCTGGATGGCCAGAATCTGTTGCATTTGGACGTGACGGACGTTCGTCGCCGCGTCGGCATGGTCTTTCAAAAGTCCAATCCATTTCCGAAATCGATCTTCGACAATGTGGCGTATGGTCTCCGGGTGAATGGTTTTGGGAAAAAGCGTGTGATCGAGGAGGCGGTGGAACGCAGTCTCACACGCGCCGCGCTGTGGAGCGAGGTCAAGGACAAGCTTCATAAACCCGCGGCGGCTTTATCCGGCGGCCAGCAGCAACGGCTATGCATTGCGCGCGCACTCGCCGTGGAGCCGGAGGTTTTGCTGCTCGACGAGCCCTGCTCTGCGCTCGACCCCATCGCTACCCGCAAAATCGAGGAACTGCTGTTTCAGCTCAAAGACATCACCACGGTAGTCATCGTCACTCACAACATGCAGCAGGCTGCCCGCCTCGCCGACTATACGGGATTCTTCCTGATGGGAAAGCTCATTGAGTTCAGCGAGACCCGAAAAATTTTTCAAAACCCAAGTAAGAAAGAGACCGAGGACTACGTCACCGGACGGTTCGGCTGATGCGCCATTTCGAACAAGAGTTAGAGCTCCTCAAAGGAAAGCTTCTGGAAATGAGCGCTCTGGTGGAGAGCGCCATTTACCGGAGCGTCCAAGGAGTCGTCGAGAAAAACGAGGAACTGGCGCAGCAGGTTCTGCGCAATGAGGCGCGGGTAAACCAGCTCGAAATCGAAGTGGATGAGATGGCGATCAGCCTGCTCGCTTTGCAAGCTCCCTTGGCGGCGGACCTCCGGCTGGTCACGGCCGCTATCAAAATCAACAACGACCTGGAGCGCATGGGCGACCTCTCTGCCAGCATCGCCCAAAGCGCCTTGGCGCTCATCCGCGAGCCGGTCATACGTCCGTTGATCGACATACCCCACATCGCCGGACTGGCGCAGTCGATGGTGCGCAAGGCGCTTGATGCCTTCGTCAATCGCGATGCCGAACTGGCCCGCAGCGTCCTTGCTTCGGACGACGCTGTGGACAACATGCGTACTGCGAGCTATCACGAGCTGATGAGCTTTATGGAGAAAAACCCGAGCCACATCCCTCAGGCGCTGTACTTGCTTTCGGTAGTCAGAAATCTGGAGCGGATTGCCGACCATTCCACCAATATCGCCGAAGATGTTCTCTTTCTGGTGAAAGGCATTGACGTCCGCCACCATAACGAAGAGCGAAGCACTCTCGCGCAGACGTAAGATCACCCTAATTTTCGCTTCAGAGTTTCGTTCACTGCCGCCGGATTCGCCTGCCCTCGCGTGGCCTTCATGACCTGTCCTACCAGAAAGCCCATCACCGCGGTTTTCCCGGATTTGTATTGCTCCACTTGCTTCGGATTGGCTGTCAACACGCCATCCACAATCTGTTCGAGCGCGCTGTAATCGGTAATCTGGCGCAGCCCCTCTCGTTCCATAATGGCCGAGGGAGAATCGCCGCTTTCGAACATCTTGGGAAGGATTTCTTTCGCCAGCTTGCCCGAAAGCTCGCCCTTGTTGATCAAAGCCACCAGCTCTCCCAAGTGCTGCGGGGAAACCGGCGATTGCGTGATGTCCTTTCCGGCCGCTTTTAGCAGCCCCATCAATTCGCCGGCGGCCCAATTGGCGGTGGCTTTCCCATCGCCGCTGACCTTGGCCGCTGCTTCGAAGTAATCGCCAATCTCTCGCGTCGCCGTCAACACTTCCGCATCGTAGTCGCGAATGCCGTATTGATTGACGAAGCGCTCGCGCCGGTCAACCGGCAGCTCCGGAAGCTTGGCTTTCACTTCGTTCAACCAGTGCTCGCTGACGCGCAGCGGCACCAGATCCGGTTCGGGGAAATAGCGGTAATCGTGCGCGTGCTCCTTGCTGCGCATCCCGACGGTCACTCCAGTATCGGGGTTATACAGCCGCGTCTCCTGCACTACCTTCCCGCCCGATTCAATCAATTGCACCTGACGCTCAATCTCATATTCCAGCGCCATTTTCAGGAATCGGAACGAATTTAGATTTTTGACTTCCGCTTTGGTCCCGAATTTCGGCGCTCCCCGCAAGCGCACGGAAACGTTCGCGTCACACCGCAGTTGCCCCTTTTCCATATCGCAGTCCGAAACGGCCACGTACTGCATGATTTGCTTCAACGCGGTGAGATAGGCATACGCCTCATCCGGCGAGCGCATGTCCGGCTCGCTCACAATCTCGATCAACGGCGTGCCGGAGCGGTTGAGATCGACATACGTATATCGATCCGAATCTTTAAAGCCGTCGTGGATACTCTTGCCGGCATCGTCCTCCATATGAACGCGTGTCACTCCGATTCGCTTCTTGCCGCCTTCTGCCGGAATGTCGAGATACCCGTGCTCGGCGAGGGGCTGGTCGTATTGCGAAATTTGATAGCCCTTGGGGAGATCCGGATAGAAATAATTCTTTCGGGCAAAGCGTGAAAACGGATTGATCCGGCAGTGCAGCGCGAGCGCCGCGCTAATCGCCGATTCCACCGCCTGCCGGCTCAGAACCGGAAGCGCTCCCGGCAGTCCCAGACATACCGGGCAGACATTCGTATTCGGCGGCGCACCAAAGGCCACTGGACAACTACAGAAAATTTTGGTTTTCGTATTGAGCTGAACGTGCACTTCCAGCCCGATGACTGGTTCGTATTTCGTGAGCACGTCCTCTGCAACCGCGCTGGCGGACATAACTTGATTCTAAAAGGCCGCAACGGTAACCTTCCGGCTAAACTTAGAAGAAGAGCGCGATGAACGATCACGAAGCCAGAATTAAGGCCCTGGAGCAGGCTCGCAAAGAGCTGGAAGACGCTTTTCTGGTGATGACTCATCTCGAGACCAAGCAGAGCAACCTGACTAAGATCCAGGCGGATGAAACCGAAAAGTTAAGGGCGCAAATGGCTGAGCAACGCAGATTGAACCAGGAAACAGATAAGCGCATCGCGGATCTGGTCTCAGCTATAGGCACTCTCATCGGCAAGATGCCACAGCCCGGCAGCCAGCGATAAGCCGCGCCCCGTTCCTCTACGCAACGGTTCCCTTCAAAAATACTGCCTCCACCGTATACATTAGGAGCAGTCCCGGATCTAATATTTATCTGGAAGCTCTCGAGAAGCCGTTATGAAGCTTTCGCATGCATGCACCCTCTTTGCGGCTGGCCTATGGGTAACGGGTACGTTGGCGTTCTCTCAGCCCAATTTCATCTCAGCCCGGCCGGGCCGGGTCAATTATTTCGAAGGCGATGCTTTCTTGAACCAGCAGCGCCTCACGCGCGAGATGCTGGGGAAACCGTTCCTGAATCCCAACGACACGGTTTCTACATACAACGGAAAGGCCGAAATCCTGCTGACGCCCGGCGTGTTCCTGCGTATCGGGGACAACAGCGAAGTCCAGGCCAAAGCTCTCTCGTTGATCGATGTTCAGATCGAACTGCATCGCGGCGAAGCCATGATCGAGGTCGATCAACTCACCAAAGACAACAGCATCCGAATGTTCGTCGACGGGAGCTCGGCTCTCATCAAAAAACCTGGATTGTACCGGTTTATCGCTACCCAGCCGGCCAGCATGGCCGTGATCTCCGGCAAGCTGGAGGTCTCCGACAACGGGCGCAACATCGGTCTCGGCAAAGGGAACGAAGTCTTACTGGCGCAGTCGCCCCAAAAGCAACACTTCGACCGAAAGAAGGAAGACGACTTGTACGCCTGGAGCAATGAGCGCGCGGAATATAATTCGGCGGCCAGCTACCAAACGGCACAAACTGCTTTGACCGCGGCGAACTCTCCCGGTTGGCTCTGGAACGATACCTTCACTTCTTGGGCCTGGGTTCCGGGCGCCGATCTCGCATTTTTCAGTCCTTTCGGTTACGGGTTTTTTGGATCGGGCGCGGTCGCTTACGCTCCCATCTGCTACGCCAGGACGGACGGTGGCCGCTGGCGCGGGCCCTGGCATGGGCGATCCCACTGGCAACCGATTCCCGTAAACCCACGGCGGCCGCCCGCAACCGGGGCGACGCCTCGCTCCCCATGGCAAAGTCATCAGGCGAGCGCTGCGGCGCTGCGGACGTTTTCCGCAACCGGCTTTCGAAGTTCCGCAGGTGTTTCCATCCCCACCGGTGCGCGGATCACTGCGCCTACAGCCTCCGGACACTTTTGGGCTAGAGGCAATAATGGCCCTGCCGCGGCCGGAAATGGAGGACACATCGGAGCCTGGGCGCACGCGAACTCCGCAGGCCGCGGGCCTGGCATTGCCGGTGGTGGCGGGCGTTTCGCCGGAGCGGGGCGTTCCGCAATGCCTAGCGGCGCTGCTGGCGGTCACTTCGGCGGCGGTGGTGGTCACTTCGGCGGCAGCAGCGGTGGTGGTCATTTCGGCGGCGGTGGTTTTAGCGGCGGACATGCCGGTGGAGGAAGCGCCGGAGGCGGTGGCGGCCACAGTAGCGGTGGCGGCGGTGCTGGCGGCGGAGGCGGCCACAGGTAAGATTGTCAGAAGTGAACGAAGCCGTCGACCGGGTTCTGATTACTTCTGAGCAAATCCAGCAGCGCGTCCGCGAGATGGCCGCGCAAATCGACGCCGATTATCCGGACGGTCCTCTTTACCTCATCTCCGTTCTGAAGGGGGCATTCATCTTTGTGGCTGATCTGGCGCGCGCCCTCGCGCGACCCTCCGTCCGCATCGAATTCATGGGCATCTCCAGTTACGGGCGCGAAAAGACCAGCTCCGGCCAAGTGCGCGTTACCCGGGATCTCGACGTAAGCATTGAGGGCTGTGATGTCTTGATCGTCGAAGACATCATCGATAGCGGCGTTACGTTGAGCTATCTGATCCGCCTGTTGGAACAGCGCAATCCCAAATCGCTCGAAATCGCGACCCTGCTCGACAAGCCGGAGCGTAGGATTCGCCCCGTTCAAGTGAAGTACGTCGGTTTCCAAATACCGGACGAATTCGTGGTCGGATACGGCCTGGACTACGCGGAAGATTATCGCAACCTGAGTGATATCCGGGTGCTTAAGGCTTAATTCAAAAAATAGGTGCGATACAACGTATCCCGCTGCTTCGGAACAAAGCCTGCATCTCTGATCAACTTGCGCAGTTGTTCCTCAGTGGCCCGGTGATGCGTGCCCGCTGCCGAGACAACGTTTTCCTCAATCATGATGCTGCCCACGTCGTTCCCGCCGAAGCGCAGCCCAAGCTGGCACACCTTTAATCCGGGCGTCACCCACGAAGCCTGAATGTTCAGGATGTTGTCCAGGTACACGCGCGAGAGCGCCAGCATCTTCAGGTACTCCACCGCTGTCGCTTCCTGCTTCACAAACCGGCCGAGCGACGTATATTCGCGCTGAAAGAACCAGGGAATGAAGGCCGTAAATCCGCCGGTGTCTTCCTGAATTTGCCGGACGATCTCCAGATGATTCATCCGCTGCTCAATGGTCTCGCCGGTGCCGAACATCATCGTCGCGGTGGTTCGCATTCCCAATGAGTGGGCCGTCCGGTGCACGTCGATCCACTCTTTCGTAGAACACTTTAAGCGGCTGATCCGGTGCCGGACGCTGTCGTCCAGAATCTCCGCTCCGCCGCCCGGAATGGAGTCGAGCCCCGCATCACGCAGCCGCGCAATCGTATCCCGCAACGAGAGCCCGCTCACTTCCGCAATATTCACCAGTTCCGGCGCGGAAAAACAGTGGCACCAGATGTTGAAATGCGACTTAATAGTTCGCAGCAAGTCCTCGTACCATTCGATTTTGAGATCGGGATGCAAGCCGCCCTGCATCAGTATCCCGGTCCCGCCCAGATCCACCGTCTCCTGAATCTTCGCGAGGATCGTCTCTTTCGGAAGAACGTATCCTTCCTTGTGCCCGAGCGGGCGGTAGAACGCACAGAAGCTGCAATACTCGGTGCAGAAGTTGGTGTAATTAATGTTGCGATCGATGATATAGCTGACAATTCCTTCAGGATGCAACTTTCGCCGGACCGCATCGGCTTCCATCCCGATGCCCACCAGATCGTCGCTCTGGAACAGATCAATCGCCTGTTGTCGCGTAATCATTCAGCTTCGCCATCTCCCAAAACGTGTTCAGTCCCTGCTGTTCCTCGTTGCCCAACTCGAACCGGATATGCTCACGCAAATACTTGTTGGCGAGCGCGGCCGACACGCCGCGGCGCTCGTGTTCCCGCTTCACAATTTCATCGATTCTCGCCCGCCCGAACTCGTACGAACCCACCGTAATCGCCCGCAAGCGTTCCACCGGCAGACCCGGTTTCCCGGCCCAAGCCGCGAACACCATCGGCAATCCGGTTAACGCCAGCCATTCGGCCCCGAGATCGAGCCATTCCAATCCGCATTGCTCCGCCTCAATTCGCAGCGCCGGATCGCCGATAATCAGCGCCGCATCGGCACTAGCGATCATCTCGTTCAGCGCCGGAGCGCGCTCGGTCATGTCGGCTTCCACGCCGTAGCGTTCGCGCAGGATCACGCGCGCAAGCTGCACGGACGTTCGCGAACTGAGATCCGCTGCAAGCGTGCGCACCTGCCTCCATGGCACGCGCGAAAACAGCAGAATGCTCCGCACCGCGCCGTAGCATGAAATCCCCACTCCCGGCACCATTTCCAATCCTTGACGCGCGATCTCCGCCACCGGAACCAGCCCGATCTGAATCCGGCCATCTTCCACCTGGCGCGCGCATTCGGAAGGAATTGAAAACGACAGGTCCACTTCCTGTTGCTGCGGCCCGTGCGCCATTCCCCAGATTAACGGGACAGTGTTCAGAAAACTGACCGCCCCGACTCGGATTTTCGACTCGTTCTCAGTCAAATTCCAGTGTATCGGTCAGACGCCCCGCCGGTCGCACCACAGATCTACGTGCAGCCGCGGGCTGTATCGATACCCGCACTGCTTGCAGATCTCGGCCAGCCACTGTCCCCGTTCCCGCAGCACTTCAGGCCTCGTGCCTTCCGGCATCAACACCACGCGCTCGCGCCCGGCCCCGATGTTGGTGCAGATCTTTTCAATTTCGGCCAGGTCCTCAGGCGACATCACGACGAATTTCAATTGATACGAATATTCACTGATCAGCCGCTTCAGGATCTCCGGCTGATACCGCAACCGGTCATGCTGCGCCGCCCAGCGGCCGCCATCCCGTTCTCGTGGAGTCGAATTGGCGAGCTTCGGGCTGATGCTCATCAAATCGCAAGCAACCGGCGCATACACCGTTCCGGCTGTCTCAATCGTGATATGCAGGTCCGCCTGCCGCAGCATGTTGGTGAGATTCACCATCTGCGGCGCGATCATCGGCTCGCCGCCGGTAAGCACCACGTGACGCGCTCGAAATTCCTGCACTGCCGCCAAAATACGCTCGAGCGGCATGTCTTTGCCTTCCGGATTCCAGGAGGTGTATGGCGTATCGCACCATACGCATCGCAGATTACATCCCGAGGTTCGGACGAACACCGAGGGAACGCCTACCAGGGCGCCTTCGCCTTGCAGCGAATAAAAGATCTCCGCAATCTTCACGGCACAAGCAGCGGGTCCGGAACGCCCGCTTCTTCAAATCCCTTCCGCCGCAACAAACATGCATCGCATTTTCCGCACGCGCGTCCGCTCGCGTCCGGGTCATAGCAAGTGTGCGTCAGGCTCAAATCGACACCGAGTTCGACAGCCTTCCGCACAATATCGGCCTTGGTCATCCGCAAAAGCGGAGTGTGGATTTCGATTCTCGCCGTACCCTCCACGCCGGCCTTGGTCGCCAGATTCGCCATGCGCTGAAAGGCTTCGATGAACTCAGGCCGGCAGTCCGGGTATCCCGAATAGTCGAGCGCGTTCACGCCGATGAAAATCGCCGAAGCGCGCGCCACTTCCGCGTAGGCGAGCGCAAATGACAAGAAAATCGTATTCCGCGCCGGCACATAGGTCACAGGAATCCCATTGCCCATTTCTTCTGTCGCGCGATTCTTCGGCACGTCGATGTCGCTTGTGAGCGCCGATCCACCAAAAATCCGCAAATCGATCTTCGCAACGCGATGCTCCTTCGCTCCAAGCTGTTCTGCAATCCGCGCGGCGGCCTGGAGTTCGGTAATCTGCCGTTGCCCGTAGTCGAACGATAGGCAATAGCACTCGAAGCCTTCGCGCCGGGCAATCGCGAGACAGGTGCTCGAATCGAGGCCGCCGCTCAGCAGACAAATGGCGCGTTTATTCATCTGTCTTCACGTCCACGGTAGTCCTCAAGCTTCCTCGATGCAGCCGGATGCTGAGTCCTTCGCCGATCCTTGCTTCTTTTGACGACCGCAAGACGTGGCCGCTGGCATTCTGCACAATCGCATACCCGCGCCCCAAAACCGCCAGCGGACTCAACTGGCTCAAGTGCACGTGCAAGGATTCCTGCCTGCGCCGCGCCTCCCACAAGCGCGTCTGTATGCTCTTGCGGAGCCGCTCACTGAAAAGTTCATTCTGATGCGCATTGCGCGCAAAGCGCAGCCGCAGATTGCTGGCCTCCAGCCGCCGGGTCAACTCGGTAAGCCGCCTGCTATGCCCAACCATCAGGCGCTTCATCAGCTCCCGCAATTGCGAATCGAGATCGTCCACCAATTGCGCTCGTTTCGCAATCGCGCGCTGGATCAGTGCAGCCGCACGCTCGGTCTTGCGATGAGTCAGATCGCGCGAGCACATCAGCAATCGATACCGTAGCGCCTGAATCGCCTTCGTCCGCAGTGCCTCAATCTGCTCCAGCAGGCTGTCCCGTGTGCAGATCACAATTTCCGCCGCCGCCGAAGGAGTCGGCGCGCGATGATCCGCAACGAAATCCGCGATGGTGAAGTCCGTCTCGTGCCCAATCGCGGAAATCACGGGCACACTGCACGCAGCGATCGCGCGTGCGACCGCTTCCTCATTGAACGTCCACAAATCTTCCAGTGAGCCGCCGCCGCGCGCCACAATCACAACTTCCGCCCAGCCACTCCCGCTGAAATATTCGAGCCCGGCGCACACTTGCTCAATCGATCCCTCGCCTTGCACCTGCGCCGGGAACAAACGCACGTGCAGTCCCGGAAAGCGCCGTTCGAGTACATGCAGAATATCGCGAATCACGGCTCCCGCGGGTGACGTGACCACGCCGATCTGGCGCGGCAGCTTGGGCAGCGGCCGTTTCCGGCTCTGCTCGAACAAGCCCTCCTCGGCCAGTTTGCGCTTAAGCTGCTCAAACGCAAGTTGCAGCGCGCCCGCGCCCTGCGGTTCCAGCAACTCCACGATGAGCTGATACTCGCCGCGCGCCTCATACACTTCGAGATTGCCGCGCGCGATCACCTCCAGCCCGTCCTGCGGCCGGAATTTGGCGAACCGTAGCGCACTTTTGAAAAAGGCGCACTTGATCTGGCTCTGCTCTTCTTTTAGGCAGAAGTAGTAATGGCCGCTGGGAGCCAGACGGCATCCCGAAATCTCGCCCGCCACCCAGATCCCGCGAAAATCCAGCTCAAACCGGCGCTGGATCGCCGCATTCAGCGCGCTGACCCGGAAGATATGCCGCTCCGGCCCAAGTTCGAGGGTCATCTGGGAGATCGCGGTGCTTGTTTTCCCGAGCATCGTTATCTCCAGTGTCTCAGGTGGAGCCGCTTTTCCAGGCGGCCGTTCCAAGCTCCTATTCCGGGCTTACTTTTGCATGGACGCGGTGGCGGACTGCGCAGGCGCGGTACTGATCGGCGGGATCGATGTCTTCGTCTGAGGGGCCAAGGCGGAGGAACGAAGCGAGACGCCGCTCCTTCACTGTCGCGGTTCTGTTTCTGCGGAACGAACCCACGGTCCTTTTGTGGCGGACCGGCTTCTCTTCATATAGACTATCTGTATGAGAAGGCAGCAGTCTACCGCACTCTTACAGGGAACGCTCGACGTCTTAATTTTGAATGCGCTGTGCATCGACCCAATGCACGGGTTGGGAATTTCGCGCCGCATCGCGCAAGTGACACAAGGCACGTTCAACGTAAAGCCCGGTTCCTTGTTTCCAGCGCTGCATCGTATGCAGGAGGCGGGCTGGCTGACATCGGAGTGGGGCGAATCAGAGAACAACCGCCGCGCCAAGTTCTACCGGCTGACGAAGGCCGGACGGCAACAACTGAAGGAACAGACCGAGCAGTGGGGGTTGATTTCCGCGGCCATGACTAGCGCCCTCGGTTTGGCCTAACAGGAGAAAGAAAATGCGTCTGAAGGCCCTTTGGCAGAACCTGTTTCGGAGACGGGAGGTGGAACAGGACCTCAGCGACGAGATGAATTCGTTCGAGCAAATGTTGACGGACGAGAACACGCGCCGGGGACTTTCGGCCGGCGAGGCGCGTAGGGAAGCACGGTTGGAAATAGGAGGCGCGGAACAGGTCAAAGAAGCGGTGCGAGATGTGCGGACAGGGTCGTTGTTCAACAATCTGGCGGCGGAGATGCGGCAAACACTGCGCGCTCTGAGACGGAATCCGGGGCTCACCTGGCTGAGTATCGCCATGCTTGCCTTGGGCATTGGCGGCAGCGTCTCTGTGTTCAGTATTTTTTACTCCGCATTGCTGCGCCCGCTACCGTTCGCAGAACCGGACCGGCTTGTGGAACTGCATGAGACGCGTCTCGCCAGAGGGGTGGATCACGCTGCTTTCTCGGAAGCGAATTTCTGGGATGTGCGCGCGCAGAACCACGTGTTCACGGATATAGCCGCTTACCACGAGGACGAGGGCAATCTGACCGGCTCGGGACCAGCCGAGAAAGTCACGATTGCGGATGTGAGCGGTACGTTTTTTCATCTGCTGGGCGTGGCGCCAGTCATTGGCCGCGACTTTTCGGCGGAGGATGCTCGTGGCGGCTGGGATAACAGCGTGGTGTTGCTCGGCAACGACTTTTGGCGCACCCATTTTGCCGCCGATCCGAAGGTGATTGGACGGACGCTGCGGCTAAACGGCAAAGCGTACTCGGTGATCGGCGTGCTCCCGGCGGGCGAACCATTTTTAGAGGTGCAAGTATACATGCCGTTCGGATACCGGCCGAACAGCAACCGCAGCAGTTGGGAATTTACCGTGGTGGGCCGGCTGAAGCCGGGCGTCTCCATAGAGACGGCGACAGCAGATCTCGATCTGGTGGGCAATGTGCTGGCCCGCGCTTATCCGAGAGACGACAAGGGTATTGGATTTGTGGTGTGGCCGTCACGCCGGTGGATCGCACCGGAGAACACGCGCAAAGCGTTGTGGCTCATGCTCGGCGCAGTTTGCCTGCTGCTGGCGATTGCCTGTGTGAACGTGGCGAACCTGCTACTCGCGCGCGGTATATCACGCCAACGTGAACTGGCCGTTCGCACAGCCCTGGGAGCGGGGCGCGGCCGGCTGATTCGTTCGGTGATGCAGGAATCATTTTCGTTGAGCATGGGGGGAGCGTTGGCGGGCCTTCTATTAGCGTGGTTTGCGCTGGGCTCGCTACAAGCGCTGGAAACGTTGAACATACCGCGGTTGGCAAAGGCAAACCTGAATCCCTGGGTATTGGGTTTCGCAATCGTCGTAACGGTGCTGGTGGGCATCTTTTCGGGACTGGCGCCGGCGCTACAAGCGCCTTCGAGCAATATCTCCGAAGCGTTGCGGGAGGGAGACCGCCAGACAGGCAGCCGCAGCCAAAACCGCCTGCGCTCGGCGCTGGTGACCGCCGAAGTGGGGCTCTCGGTGCTTTTGCTGGTGGGAGCCGGGCTTCTCATACGCAGCTTCGAACGGCTTACGCACGTGAATTCAGGCTTTGAGACGGCGCATCGGCTGCTGTTCTCTATCAACTTTCCGGGATCGTACTGGGAAAACGGAGCGGGGCAACAATTCCTGGACCGCTTCAGCGAACGTCTTTCGACATTACCAGGAGTGGTGGAGGCGGGCTCGGTGAACTCGCGGCCGATTGTGGGATGGGATCCGGGTATGAGCATTGATTCGCAGTTTCGGGAATCGAAGCAGGGCGGGAAAGATGTGCCTTGGGCCGGCTGGCGGATTGTGTCGCCGGGCTATCTGAAAGCAGCGGGTTTGAAGCTGATCCGGGGGCGTGATTTCAACGGCCATGACCGGCCGGTTTGGGCGGAGAAAGGACAGCCGGAACCACAGCGTCACGTGATGATCAGCCAGCGCCTGGCGCAGTTATTGTTTGCCGACACCGATCCGATCGGAAGCCATGTAACGCTCTGGAAAGGGCAGAGCAATCGTGACGCGGAGGTGGTTGGGGTGGTGTCCGACAGCCGGGAGCGAGGGCTGGGCGCGGGGCCCGCACTCACCGTTTATATACCGAACGGGGCGAACGCGCTGACGAGCGAATTTGTGGTTCATACACGCGGGAATCCGCTGGCGATGGCGCCGCAAATCCGCGCCATCGCAGCGGAGATTGATCCGAACCTGCCCGTAGCAGACGTGCGCTCGTTCGATGAAGTAGTGCAACGTTCGGTGACACCGCAGCTTTTCAATACGCTGTTGCTGTGCGTGTTTGGAGGGCTGGCGCTGCTGCTTGCCGCCAGCGGGATCTACGGTGTGCTTTCCTATGCCATCAGCCGCCGGACTTCGGAGATTGGATTGCGGGTGGTACTTGGCGCGACGGCGGGGAGTATTCTCCGGATGACAGTGGGGCTGGGAATGCGGCCGGTACTGATCGGAGTGGCTTTGGGAATTGGTGCATCGCTCGGAGCGTCTCAATACTTTGCATCGCTGTTGTTCGGAATTAAGCCGTTTGATGCCGCGACGTATGCGGCGGTGATCGTCGTGCTTCTGGCGACGGCTCTGGTGGCGTGCTACTTTCCGGGGCGCCGCGCAGTGCATACCGATCCGGCGGTTGCGTTGCGAAGCGAGTAGGCGCGGGATCTGCGACCATCCCGGCGGTGAGACCGCTTGCAAGAACCGCCGCGTTCACCCCTGGAACCATTTTGAAAGAATAGGCGGGTGCGATAGCATAGCAGGAAGAAAATTCAAGGAACAAAATCGTAAGGAAGATATTTAAGAACGATTGAAGGGTGCGGCCCGAGAAATTTCATCCCGGCTCACCGGCGTAAATCTTTTCAACGGCTGATCCTCGCTCGCAAGGAGACCTCAATGAGCGCAACGCAAGCGAAACCCACCCCCGAAGCTACGTCACCGCAAACCTATACGGCGAAAGCCTATGCCGCCCAGAGTCCTACATCCAATATGGCGGCGATAAATATTCGCCGGCGTACGCCAAAACCGAAAGACGTGCAGATCGAAATCCTTTACTGCGGGATCTGCCACACCGATCTGCATTTCGCGCGTAACGAGTTCGCGAACATCATGCCCACAACGTATCCTTGTGTGCCCGGTCACGAGATTGTGGGACGTGTGGCGAAAATCGGCACTTCGGTCACCAAGTTTAAGGAAGGCGATCTGGCCGCGGTTGGATGCATGGTTGATTCTGACCGTACCTGCGAGGCCTGCCGCGAAGGTGAAGAACAGTTCTGTGCGAGCCAGCCAATCTTCACGTATAACGGACCAGATCAGCACCTCGGAGGGGTGACCTACGGGGGGTATTCAGAAAGCGTGGTCGTAGACGAAGACTTCGTTCTCCGCGTGCCCAAAAACTTAGAACTCGCCGCGACTGCTCCGCTGTTATGCGCAGGTATCACGACGTATTCGCCGCTGCGCCACGCGCATGTGAGAACAGGCCTGAAAGTCGGAATCGTCGGTCTGGGCGGACTTGGGCATATGGGCGTGAAGCTTGCGAGGGCGCTTGGCGCTCATGTCGTTGTCTTCACAACCAGCCCTCAAAAAACCGCTGATGCCGTTCGCCTCGGCGCCCACGACGTTGTCAATTCGCGGGGTGACGCCGAGATGCAGAAGCACGTCAATACGTTTGATTACATCCTCGACACGATCCCTGCGAAACACGATATCAACGCATATATCAATCTTCTGAAACGAGACGGAATGCTGAATTTCGTAGGCGCCCCATCGGAGCCGGTGCCTCTCGCAATCCCGGGGCTACTCTTCGGGCGCAAGAAAATTGGAGGATCTCTTATCGGCGGTATACGGGAGACGCAAGAAATGCTCGACTTCTGCGGTGAGCACAATATCACTGCGGACGTCGAGCTTATTGAAGTACAACAGATTAACCAAGCGTATGAGCGCCTGCTGAAGAATGACGTGAAGTATCGCTTCGTGATTGATTTGGCGTCGCTGAAGTAACAACGGTTATATTGCGATTCACGTTGCGTCCCAAGTTGCAGCAGGTGCGTGCCGCGATCAGGCGAGCGGTTCCGAAGGCAGTGGAAGGTATCGGATAGAGTCAGCAACTCAGAAATTCAACCGCAACGCTAACTGCACCAGTCTTGGCGTATTTGCTTGACTGTTGATCACCCCTTGCGCCGTGTTTCCTATCGTTTGATTCGGGAACCCGAACTGCGTCCGGTTGAAGATATTAAAGAACTCCGCCCGGAATTGTAAGCGTACGCGGTCTTCCGGCGCCAGCGGGAAATCCTTATACGCCGAGAAATCCCAGTTCGCAATCCCTGGACCCCGCAAATGCGGATCCGTCCGGCTCTCGGTGCCAAACGTAAAGGCCAGAGGCTGGGTGAAACAGCTCGTGTTGAAATATTCGGTCAGCTTCGCTTGAATGGGTCCGGAAATCGAAGCGTCGCATCCCAGAATTGTATTCGGCCGCGAACCGCCGCCAAAGGAATTGGTCCGGTTCGAGTTTGTACCAAAGTGGAGCGGGAATCCGTCTTGCAGCGTGGTAACGCCCTCCACGCCCCAGCCGCCGATTGTCGCCTGCACGAAACCATTCGCATTGGAAAGATATTTCCGCCCTTTCCCGAACGGCAAATCGAGCACGTAACTGACAACCAAACGGTTCGGCGTGTCGAAAGAAGCGAGCGATCTTTCAAGCTTCAGATTGTTGTAGTCCTGCACGCCGCCCACTCCGCCGCCTTCCAGCCAGCCGGTGATCGTGTCCGTGTCGCTGATTAGCTTGGCGTGCGTATAAGCCACCGAAATGGAAGCGCCGTTGGCAAAGCGCTTCGTCGCCTGCACTTGCAAGGAGTGATAGATGGAGTTGCCGATGCCCTCGTTCGCAATTCCCATGCCTGTGTATTGCGGGTACGGGCGCAGAAGCTGCCCTCTCGAAACCGTCGCTTGCGACAACGAGACACCTGGTGCCGTCACGATTCCGAAATACGGGTTCGGAACACTCTGCGTGAGCTGCGTGCCCAACGCAAGGAACTGATCGGGTAACTGATCCAGTTGCGGATTGGCTTGCATCGGAAGATGCGTGCCCTTCGACCCTCCGTAGGCCACATCGATCAGGAATCCCTGCCCGAACTGGTGCTGGATGTCCGCGTTCCACTGTTGCGCATATCCATAGGGATTATTCAGCAAGGTCTCGGTTAAACCGCGTCCTAACAGAGTCTGCGCATAGCTGGGATCGCGTCCGGGAGGTTGTACGATGCCGGACGGAAACGGGTTGCTGATAGTGGATGCCGGCACGCCCGGGAAAATGGTCGCGAGCACCGGGGTGCCGATGCTGTTAACGGCATCGTTATTCGGGCTGTAATTCCAGGCTACGTCGCTGGGCAGCCAGAAAACGCCATAACCGGCGTGAAATACGGTCTTGGAAGTGATCTGGTAGGCCAAACCGATACGCGGCGCAAATTGCTTCCAGTCCGGCCGGATATTGCTCCTCAAATGATCGGCGTACGTGCCAACTAGTTGCACGGTACCCAACTCGGTAATGCCCGCCGCTTTGAGAATCGGGTTCGGAAACGTTGGATCGAAGAACGACAAACGATTGAACCGTTCCGTCCAGGGTGCGTCATGCTCCCACCGGATACCCAGGTTCAGGGTCAATTTGCTGGTCGCGTGCCAGTCATCGTTCAGAAACAGCGCCGGGTAAAGCTGCTGCCCGGCCACCAGGTTGGGTGTACTATTGCCGCCGCCGGAAGGATAGCCCAACAAAAACGTAGCAAAACCGGCCCCGCCCGTCTGCGTCACAGCGTTGCTGGAGGTCAAATCCGGGTTAAAGTTGAACGTGCCGGTCGGATTGTTCGTCTGCGCATAATTGTGCGTGATGCGCATGAATTCGCCGCCAAACTTCAACGTGTGCTTCCCTGCAATCTTTGTCATCGTGCTGGCGATCCGGTAGTTGTCGTTCCGGTCGATAATGACGCTGCCGGTCCCGGCGCTTCCGAAAGTGTTGGCTGTATCGAAACCATTGATAATCGGGATCGGCATATCCCGGAATGCGACTTGGCTGTTCAGCGAAGCCGGCCAGCCAAGCTGCGTCAAGTCATAGCCAAGCGTCTCCGGCGTGCGGTCGTACGCAAACCGTTGATAGCTCAGCCGCAGATCGAAGATTGTTGTCGGCGAGATGGAATACGTGTCGGCCAGAACGAAATTGTTGGTGGTGAACGTTTCCGTGCAGCGGTCCTGGCACACGCCATTATTCATCGGGTCGATCGGCAGGTTCAGGTTGTACCAATAGCTGTAACGCCCGCTGATGTGCTGTTTATCGGAAACATTCTGGTCAATATGCACGACCGTTTCATTGCTGTTTCCGCCCTGGCTCGTATTTCCCACCCAGTTATTCAGCCCTTTGGAAGTACCAAGAGCATTCGGCAGCGGGTAAAGCGCCAGCCATTTCAGCGAAGTGGGATTGATCCTGCTCGTGGGAATCACGTTGTTCGCGAATGGCGTCCGGCTGTACTGCGCGCGTCCCGCGCAGGCGGGGGAGCCCGGAGCTCCGCTGTCGCACGTTGTCAAAGGATCGTAAATGGTGAGGCCGTTGGCCGCCGCATAGGCACTCAAGTCGCCGCCGCGTTCGGCGACTGTAGGCACCGTCTCGGTATAAGTAGCGCCTTGCCGCAGCCGGAAGCCTTCGTAATCCACAAAGAAGAACGTCTTATTCCGGCCATCGTAGAGCTTCGGAATATAAACCGGCCCGCCCAGATTGCCACCGAATTGATTCTGGGTAAACGGTGCGCGCTTAATTCCTGCCTGATTGTTAAAGAACGTGTTGGCATTTAAGACTTTGTTCCGCAGAAACTCCCACAGGCTGCCATGCAAGTCATTGCCTCCCGATTTGGTCGTAAAGTTGATGACCCCGCCGGCGAACCGGCCATACTCCGGTGAAAGATTGTTGGTGTCGACTTTGAATTCCTGCAAGGAGTCCTGGGTCGGAACCATCGCGGTGATGTTCAGATATCCGCCATTGACCGGTGAACCATCCAGCCACACCATACTCTGGTTCGCCATACCGCCGCCAATCTGAAAATTGCCCCACGCGAACGGGTTGGTTCCGTTCGGATTCTGCATCGATTGGCCCTGCGGGACCACCGACGGAACCAGCGCAACCAGGTTCATCGGATTGCGGCCGTTCAGCGGTAGCTCGTTTGTCTTCCGCTGATCGATCACGGTGCCAAGCGATGAGGTTTCAGGCTGAAGCAGCGGCGTCTGGGCTGTCACTTCCACGGTCTGTGTCACTTGACCGACTTCCAAAGCCACATCTATGCGCGTGGTCGTCTGCTGCTGCACCGTAACCGGCGAACGCAAAATACGTTTGAAACCGGGCTTCTCTACCGCAACGCTGTAATTGCCCGGTACCAGACTGACGAACTGATACAGCCCGTCTCCGTTGGTGTCCTGGGTGCGTGTTTCGTTCGTACCCAGGTTCGTTAGTGTGACTGGAGTGTTCGGGACCGGCGCCCCACTCGGGTCCGTGACTGTTCCGACAATGGACCCGTACGTCGTCTGAGCGCTTGCGACCGGCGCAACAGCGAAACAGCAGAGCGCGCAAATCCCTACAAGCCACAAACGTGGTGATCTTTTGAACATGAGACTAATACCCCTCAAACGCTAGCAATATGCAGCTAGCCTAGTTTAAACGCCAAGCTGGAATGAGTCAATGATGTATCCGCGGCCGAGGATGGCCCCTTGCTTACGCGCGGGGTTCTGCAATCATGTGAGAAGGTGTTGAACGGTTTGCTGGCTGTGGCCGGCGTTTCCCTTGCGGCCATGGCCATCTTTGAAGCCGGCCTGCCGCGCGGGCTCGATTTCACGCACCGCAATTCGCCCACCCGTCAGAAATACTTGATCGAAACCATGGGCGGCGGCGTCGCTTTACTCGATTACAATCGCGATGGGCTGCTCGATATTTTCCTGGTCAACAGCGGTCGATTATCTGATCCCATGCGATTGCCTGAAAGTTTCGGCCGCTCCGATGCGCGCTATTGGAACCGGCTCTACCGTCAGAATAAAGACGGTAATTTTACCGACGTTACCGAAGCGGCCGGGCTGGCCAATGCCGGAGACGCGAATTATGGAATGGGCGTCGCGGTCGCCGATTACGATAACGACGGATTTCCCGATATCTATGTGACCAATTACGGCAAGAACACGCTCTATCACAATAACGGTAACGGCACGTTTACCGATGTCACCGAAAAGGCCGGAGTGGCGGCTGGTGGCTGGTCTGTCTCCGCGGGATTTTTCGATTACGATAACGACGGCAAGCTCGATCTCTTCGTGACACGCTACATGCAATGGGACACACAGCATAGCAAAATCTGCGCGCGCCAGACTTATTGCCCGCCCGGTGAATTTCCCGCCACCACGAGCGTGCTCTATCGCAATCGCGGCGACGGAACGTTTGAGGACGCAAGCATTCGCTCCGCCATCGCGGCGAAGAGAGGCCGCGCGCTCGGCGTCGCCTTCAACGATTACGATGGCGACGGCTACACAGATATCTTCGTCGCCAACGACGGCATGGAGCAGTTCCTGTTCCACAACAACGGGAACGGAACCTTCACGGAACGTGCCCTGGAAGCCAGCGTCTCGCTTTCGGATGATGGCAAACCGTACGCGGGCATGGGAGTGGATTTTCGGGATTACGATAACGACGGGCGGCCGGATATTGTCGTCACGAACCTGGCGAAACAGATCTATGCTGTCTACCACAACGACGGCAACGGCTCGTTCAGCTATCGCAGCCTTCAAACAGGATTGGGAGTGCTGTCGGCCGGCAGCTCGGGTTGGGGAATGCGGCTCGAAGATTTTGATAATGACGGCTGGAAGGATCTCTTTGTGGCGCAAAGTCACCTGATGGACAACGTCGAGCAGATCGATCCATCGCTGCGCTATCGCGAACCGCCTCTCCTTGCTTTAAATCATCACGGCCGGTTTGAGCGTGTCGATCCGGGAATGGATACGCCCGTTGCCGGACGGGGCGCTGCCTTTGGCGATTTGAATAATGATGGATGGATAGACGTCGTGATGAGCGTTCTGGGCGGGCAGCCAATCGTATTTCACAACCGCGGCGGAAGCAATCACTGGCTCACCATTTCGCTCGAGGGCACGCGTAGCAACCGCGACGGTTTCGGAACACGGATTCAAGTAAACGGCCAGACGCAATACGCGAACTCCGGCGGCAGCTACGAATCCGCAAGCGACAAGCGTGTGCATTTCGGGCTCGGCAACGCGGAATCCGCGGATGTCTATCTTTGCTGGCCTTCCGGAACTCGCCAGCACCTCAAGGATGTTCGCGCCGATCAGATTCTGCATGTGCGAGAGCCGGAGCATCCCTGATGCACGTGGCAGTCATCGTATTGGGTCTCGCGTGGCAAGCGGTTTCCCCCGATGTCGTTCAGCATGCCAAGGCCGGTCTCGCCGCTAAACAGCAGGGAAGGCTCGCAGATGCCATTGTCGAGTTCAAAAAGGTAACAGAACTTGCTCCGGATCTTCCCGCGGGGTTTGTCAATCTGGGCGCCGCCTACATGGATACCAAGCAATACGATGAAGCCATTGCGCCGCTCGAACGCGCTATTCAACTGAATCCCGATCTGCCGGGAGCGGAGCAGATGCTTGGTTATGCATTGCTTAGCGAAGGCTACGCAAAGCAGGCGATCCCGCATTTTGAGAAAGCTCACGCCGAAGACGGACTCGGGATCGCCCAACTCGAAACCGGCAATCTCGCCGCGGCAGTCGCGGATCTGGAAGCCGCCCTGGCTAAGCATCCAAACGATCCGGACGTGCTTTATTATCTGGGCCGCGCGAGTGGATTACTTTCGAAAGATTCTTTCGATGCGCTGCAATCGAACTATCCGGATTCGGCGCGTGCCCACCAGGCGCTGGGCGAGAACTATGCTGTGCTGCGGCGGGTTCCCGAAGCGGAGAAAGAATATGAAGAGGCGCTGCGGCTGCGTCCCGACGCGCGCGGAATTCATCTTGCCCTGGGCCAGCTTTATGCTGGCGCGCAGCAATGGCCGAAAGCAGCGGAGCAATTTGCGGCGGAAGCGAAACTTCAGCCGGGCAGCGCCGAAGCCGCCTATCGTCTCGGCAATGCGCTGCTCGAAGAAGGCAAAATCAAAGCCGCGCGTACGGAATTGGCGCGGGCCGATCATCTCCGCCCCGATATGCCGGAGACTCTGTATGCGCTGGGCAAAGCCGCCTCGCTCGATGGCGATCCGGCGGCTGCAATATCAGCCTGGAACAAGGTTGTTGCCTTCGAAAAAAACAGTCCGCTCGCGGCGCAGGCACATTTCGGATTGGCCAAGATGTACCGGCAGCAAGGCAAGAGCGCTGAAGCGCAGCGTGAAATGCAGGAGTTTCAAAAGCTGCAAAAACCCTGAGATGAGCCACAGATGGACACAGATACACACAGATTGTTTGCTTTTGAATTCTTTTGCTTTCAATCCGTGTGTATCTGTGTCCGTCCGTGGCTCATTCTTCCCAAACCGAATGCGATATTCTATCGGCTTACCCCGGACCACCTGGCATCCCCGTCCGCTGCCACGCGGCTATCCGTATACTGCTGACTGGAGAACGAATGACCCCACAAGAAGCTCTGGAATTCGCAAAGAAAAACGAGGCCCGGCAAGTCGACCTCCGCTTTACCGACCTGCCCGGCCTGAGCCAGCACATCTCCTATCCGATTACCATGCTCGACGAAGGCGCGTTCGAGGATGGCTTCGGCATTGACGGGTCGAGCATCCGCGGCTGGGCGGCAATCAATGAGAGCGACATGCTCATCATCCCGGATCCGGCGACGGCGTTCATGGATCCGTTTGCCGAAACACGCACGGTGGTAATGCTCGGGGACATCATCGATCCGATCACGCGCCAGCACTACGATCGCGACCCGCGCTGGATCGCCAAAAAAGCCGAGTTGTACCTGAAAAACAGCGGTGTGGCCGATGTGGCGTATTTCGGGGCAGAAGCCGAATTCTTTATCTTTGACAACATCCGGTTCGATCAGAACCAGCACAGCGGCTTCTATTTCGTGGATGCCGAGGAGGGCCGCTGGAACTCCAGCCGCGAACACAACAACCTGGGATACCGCCCCCGCTACAAGGAAGGTTACTTCCCGGTTCCCCCAACCGACCACTACCAGGATCTCCGCAGCGAAATGGTCGCCACCATGATCGAATGCGGGTTGAATATCGAATGCCACCATCACGAAGTCGCCACCGGCGGGCAGTGCGAAATCGATCAGCGATTCGATACCCTCGTCAGATCGGCCGACAACATGATGCTCTACAAATACGTTGTGCGCAACGTGGCCTACCAATACGGTAAGACGGTCACGTTTATGCCGAAGCCGCTGTTTGGCGATAACGGCAGCGGCATGCATACGCACCAGAGCCTGTGGAAAGGCGGCAAGCCCTTGTTTGCCGGCGACAGTTACGCCGGATTAAGCCAACTGGCGCTCTGGTATATCGGCGGCCTGCTGCGCCACGCGCGCGCGCTTTCCGCCATCATCGCCCCGACCACGAATAGTTACAAGCGGCTGGTGCCGGGCTACGAGGCCCCGGTCAACCTCGCTTACTCGCGCCGCAACCGGTCTGCCGCGGTGCGTATCCCAATGTACTCGAACAGCCCCAAAGCGAAGCGCGTGGAGTTCCGGCCGCCCGACCCGGCATCCAATCCCTATCTCGCGTTCGCGGCCATGACCATGGCTGGCCTCGACGGTGTTGTGAACAAGCTCGATCCGGGCGAGCCGCTCGACAAAGATATCTACGATCTCTCGCCCGAGGAATTGAAGAAAGTGCCTTCCATGCCTGGAACGCTGGACGAGGCGCTGACCTGCCTCGAGGAAGATCACACGTTCCTGACCAAGGGCGATGTGTTCTCCGAGGAACTGATCGAGACGTTTATCTCCTACAAACGAAAGGCGGAGGCGGAAGCTGTCCGGCTTCGGCCTCACCCCTATGAATTCGCCCTGTACTACGATATTTAGCTGAATGCTGATCGCTGACGGCTGACAGCTAAATGGGCTTATAACTCCCCAGAATCTTGATGAACTGGGAAATTTCGGCCAGATCCGCCAGGGCTCGTTGTACTAAAGTGTCATCTTTAGACCCCATTAGATCCAGATAGAAAAGATATTCCCAGGGTTTACCGCGAAGCGGCCTGGATTCGATCTTGGTCAGATTTAAATCTCTTAAGGCAAAGCAAGCCATTGCCTTAAAGAGCGCGCCCGGCACGTTTGCAGTTGAGAACACAACCGACGTCTTCCAACCCGCTGTGTCGGGGCGGGCCGGTTGTTTTTGTTTCGTAAGTAGAAAAAATCGCGTGAAATTTCGGCGGTCGTCCTCAATGTTCCGCCGTAAAATTACGCCGCCATAAATCTCCGCAGCGCCCGCCGAAGCAATCGCGGCCGCGGCGGCCGGATTTTCCGCGCGGAGCATTTTCACGCTTCCGGCTGTGTCGTAGAACGGCGCGGCCTGTATTTGCTTGTGTTTTTCAAAAAAACCGCGGCACTGGTTTAACGCCACGGGATGCGAAAACACAGTCCGGATGTCGCGAAAGCGCACGCCCGGCATCGCTATTAACTGGTGCGAGATCCGCACGCTGGTTTCGCTCACAATCGGCAGGTCGTATTCGAGCAGGTGATCGTAATTTTCGTGTACGCTCCCGTGCAGCGTGTTTTCAATGGGTATTACCGCGTGCGTCACCTTTCCACGGGCGAGCGCGGCAAACACGCTGGCAAACGAAGGGCAGGGGCGCGCTGCGGCGCGGTCTCCCAGGAATTTCTGAGCCGCAGCTTGGCTGAAAGCCCCTCTTTCTCCCTGGAATGCAACGGAATATCTAGTTTTTCCACTCATTTGTTTGGCGATCAGCAACGCTCCCCTCGGTCGTGCAAAGTCCTATTAGTACCAGAAATGTTGCTAACCGGGCCATTCCATAGCCGCTCGTTCTTAAAGTCAGACTGCGCGAAACGTACTGTTTGGCCCGGGGAAACGCAATGCGGCACGCTAGGAACGGCGGACCACATCCAGTGGTAAAATTTTTATGCTGTTCTGAAAGCAGAACAAAAGAGCGGCTGCCGTCAAATGCTCCGGCTTGTGTCGAGGCTCTCCGGCGGTGTTTCCCGCTCGCGTTAAGGTATGGGGATCGTTAGCGGAATGCAGGAACCGGGTCAGATGCTGCGGCGCGCGCGCGAACGGCTTCATTTGCGCTATCGCGACGTGGAGGAAGCTAGCCAGCGTATCGCCTACCAGCGCGGAAATCACGAATTTTTGGTCGGCCTGAGCCGGCTGGCCGACATTGAGAACAAGGGCACGGTTCCCTCCGTCTACCGCCTGTACTCGCTGTGCGCCATTTATCGGCTGGATTACGCAGCGGTGCTGGGCTGGTATGGGGTGCATCTCGAAGACCTTGCTGCCGACGCAGCGAAGGTACCGCTAGAAGAGACGCATTTGATGAATCTGCCGCTTCCGGAAAAGGGGTACTTGGAGTTACCGGAGTTGGATATAGGCCTCGATCTGCGGCGCACGTCCTATCTCAGCCGGCAGATTCAGCGCTGGGGACGTTTTCCGGCCGCCATGCTCCGCGCGCTCGATCCGCAGTCGCAGCGTTATGGATTCATCGGTTTGGACGATTGGTCCATGTATCCGATTCTCGCGCCGGGTTCGTTCGTGCAAATCGATGAAAGCAAGCGCCGGGTGGCGCGCGGCGGGTGGGCTCACGAAAACGAGCGGCCCATCTACTTCATCGAGCATCGTCAAGGCTTTCGATGCGGCTGGTGCGTCGAGCGGGAAGGCGTGCTGGTTCTACAGGCACATTCCACGTCGCATGTGCCACCGGAAATTTACAAGTCTCCAGGCGATGCGGAGATCGTGGGGCAGGTTGTTGGCGTAGCTATGCGTCTGGATCTGGGGAAGCGACGCCATACACATTTTTAAGCAGGCCTAAAATGGCCTCGAAGTCGGAAATGTGTTTTTGCCGCTCAGGTCCCTGGATGGAAGCGGGGACCAGGTTTTTGTACGGCGTGAGCCGCAGCCAGGCGTCGATCAACTCGGCCTTGTCGATCTGGTCCAGTCCGGCAATGTACAGCTCCAGATCGGCCTTCTTCTGCTCCAGCGGGATTCCAATCCATTGTTTAAAAATTGACTCGTGGATGGCCCGAAGCGCGATGTTAGCCGACTGCTCTGGGGATGCGTAATGTTCATAGCGCCCGGTATTCGGGTTACGCAATGCCGCAAGATAAACCAACCGGCCGTATGCGGTCTCAATCTGGGCCAGTTCGCGGGACCAAAGATCATCGGATGTTATCTGGTTTCCAGGAATCATCCTCGGTTTCCACATTAAAGCCGTATTTCAATAATACACGGATAATTTGCAGTTACAAGGTACGCCAGTACTCTCAGGACTACCTACGTTCCGTTGATAGAAAACGTTGGCCCTGGATGAGTGTTCGCTGTACCGCGCAAGCTATCGTACGGTCGAGAGTATTCCCAAAAAACCAAACAAATACTGGAAATCAACCCTTATGAAAAAATTATTTCACCTCGCGTTGTTCGCTATCGGAATTAGTGTAATCTCGCTCCCATTATCGGCCGCGCCAGCGACCTCCAGTCTGACACATTCGACCGTGAACCGGTACTACCCGCCGTTTCCACCAGCATTTTATCCTCCATTTCCACCGGCAGTGAGTTCCGGCTCCGCTACCAGCCCTTATTATCCTCCCTTTCCGCCGTCATTCTATCCTCCCTTTCCGCCGTTGCAATAATCAATCCGCTGCTTGCCGGACCAATGTTGCGCGGCCGAAAGAATTTGCAATACCATGCAATAAGCCGTAATGGCCCACGGTTGGGAAATTCCGCAATTTATCAGTGATGGGCTTGCCTGCCTACTCATCTGCCGGTTAGTGCTGCTGCGATTGCACGCGGTGTATCGCGTATTCTGCGCGTTTCTGCTCTTCGACCTGCTCAGCTCCGGCATTGCATTTGTGGAATTGAACGAGCCCAATGCGCATACCCGGTATGGGATCACTTTTATTGGACTGCGGGTCATCGCCTGGATACTATCGCTCTGGATGGTTTACGCGCTGCTCGACGCCGTTCTTGAGAATTTCCGCGGTATTTTGAAGTTTTCCCGCAAGCTCTTAAATGGGACGTTTGTGCTGGCCATTTTGGTTGCGCTATCCACTGCTAAACCGCAGTATGTGGCGGGTGGCCTGAATGTTGCCTCTGCGGATCCGATTACCCGCGCTCTCGGTCTGACATTTGTCTTGGAGCGCGTGATTTGTAGCGCGGCGTTGCTGGCGTTGTTGGCGATTCTCGCCTTCATTCTCTGGTTTCCCGTGCGGTTGCCTAGAAACTTAGTCGTCTTCAGCATTGGATACGTTGCTTACTTTGCAATAAACACCGGGCTTCTCCTGGTCCAGAGCTTTGTCTCTCACTCGGTTTCTCAGGGTATAGGAAACGCAATGGCTATCCTTTTGAGCCTATGCTTCGCCTACATGGCGCTTACCATTACGGCCGAGGGCGAGGCCAAATCGGTAAGCTTGGGGCACCGCTGGAACGTCGCCGACCAGCACCGTCTTATGTGCCAGTTGGAAGATATGAACGCTGCCTTACTCCGGGCGGCAGCCCGGCGCTAGCGTTCGGCGGGATAGCCGGATATATGATACCGGGCAATTCCGGCCTTATCGCCAACTTTAATAAAAAATAACTCGCTTGGCGTGAAAAAAGGGTCTCCGGGTACTTGAAACTGGATCAATATTCTTGTACTGTATACACTACGGAGACGAACTTGACATCGCTGGCGGTCATTACCCCCCTAATCCTGTTCGGGCTATGTCTCGCGTTCGCCTTGCCCGTCCTGGCGAGGCTTTCCAGAAGCTCCCGCATTGAGGAAATCAGTCCGGAATGGCTCGAGAGCTTTTCGGCCGCGACCTACGACCCCATGCAGCGGCTGCTGAGCGCAGAAGATTTCAATTTTCTGTCCCGCCAGCCTGGCTTTGATTTATCGCTTTATAAGAAATTGCGGCGCGACCGCCTGCATATCTTCCGGCAATATTTAAACCGGCTGATTGCCGACTTCAACCGCTTGCACGCCGTAGCGCGGTTTCTGCTGGCCAACTCCCAGGAAGACCAGTCTCAGTTGGCGTTGCGTCTGGTCTGGCTCAAGTTCCGGTTTTCCGCCGCGGTGCTCCGGACGGAAGCAAATTATCTCTTCTGCTATTTAGGCTATCGTTCTCTCCCGGTGCGCAGCTTGATTCGCCGCCTCGAAGAGATGAACAGCTACGTGGCCGACATCGCCGCGGCTCACGCAGCCTAGGCAGAACCACGCCCGCAGGCAACTGGCCGGCTAACCTCTTCCACAAACTTCTTTAGCGCGGCCTGCGCTTCCCCGTAATTCTCGAACTGCTTTTCGAATTCCTTAAACTCACGCGTGTGCACGCAGCGCCGCCAGCCCCTTTGCGTCGTCGGGAATTTCAAGTGCAACATCTCGTGAAACATCACGAATTTGACCGCAATTTCCGGCGCATTTGCCGAATCGAACAGGCTGCTGAGTACGATGACGTTGTGTGACGGGTCATAATGGCCCAACGTCGTCCGGGATGGCCGGAGGCTCCACCCTAACTGCGGACGCGCCATCAATCCATGGAAGTACTGAAAATTCAGCTCTTCGAAGATTTCGCATAGGTCATAAACCACGCCTTCGGGATCGCGAAAAGCCTTGCGTCCCCGCTGCTGCTTCACCAGGTGTAATGTCCGCCGGATGTCTGCGCGATTCAGATAACGCCGGTAGCGTGCCACCACGCCCGCATCCGGCGTTTTCCGGAAGAGCTTGCAAATCAGAATAAAAGCGAGCGCCTCTTGAATGGGTGCCGGAGCGGCTTCCAGCAAGTCGCTGATATCGACAAAAAGAGTACCGTCCTCGAGGCGGATCCGGCTATTTGCATTCGCATATTTTCGAAACCGGATCGTAATTTCGGGAACCGGGGTGCGCGGCTTGACGGCCCGAAAAACCCGCTCGTAAATTTGGTCGACCGACTCAAAGAATAGAGCAGTCTCGACTTGCATTTTTCCCAACTGTACCATGGAGTTTTGCGCCGCTCCCCGCGGCAAATTCACGAGGTTCCGGTTGCCTACTGCCAAGATCAGCGCTCTGGGATGTTACGTCCCGCCCAACATACTCACCAATGAAGACCTGTCCCGCATGGTCGAGACCAACGACAAATGGATCGTCGAGCGGACTGGTATTCGCGAGCGCCACATCGCCGACAAAAACATGGCCACCTCCGATATGGCGGTGGTAGCGGCGCGGGAAGCACTGGCGCAGCGGGGAATTCCCGCCGCTGAAATCGATGCCATTATCGTTTGCACCGTAACACCGGATATGATGTTTCCCTCCACGGTGTGTCTGGTTCAGAACCAGCTTGGTGCAACGGGCGCTTGGGGCTTCGACCTTATCGCCGCATGTTCGGGGTTTCTGTACGGTCTCACTGTTGCCGCGCATCTCGTTAGCGCCGGAACGCACCGCAAAGTTTTCGTCATCGGCGCCGACACCATGTCCCGCATCATCGATTACACCGACCGCGCCACCTGCATTCTCTTTGGCGATGGAGCGGGAGCGTTCCTCGTTGAGCCGGCAGCCGACGGCGAATGCGGGTTTATCGGTCATTTGAATGAGGTGGACGGGTCAGGAGCGCCTTTTCTGAACATGCCGGCGGGCGGAAGCAGGATGCCTCCCAGCGCCGAAACCGTCGCCCAGCGATTGCATTATGTAAAGCAGGAAGGGCAGCAGGTTTTTAAATTCGCAGTCCGCAAAATGTACGAGCTCTGCGAAGCCCTGCTTCAGAAGCACGGGTTTTCGCCTGCCGATGTGAAGTTGCTGATCCCGCACCAGGCCAACAAGCGCATCATCACCGCGACCGCGGAGCGCTTGGGCCTGAAAGAGGAAAATGTCCTGATCGATCTGGATAAATACGGAAACACCACCGCCGCCACCATTCCACTTGCCACTCAGGATGCGATTCAGCAAGGCCGCCTCAAGAAAGGTGATCTTGTATTATTCGCAGCCGTGGGAGCTGGCTATACGGCAGGCGCTAATTTGTGGCGCTGGGCTTATTGATCTTTGGAGTCTGTTCCCGTTTGTGCTGCCGCTCATATTCCCGCAGCACTTTCAACACGTAACGGCGAGTTTCGAGATACGGGGGAACACCGCCAAACCGGTCAACAGCTCCCGGTCCGGCATTGTAGGCGGCAAGCGCGAGTGCCGAATCGCCGTGATACCGCAGCAGCAATTCCCGCAAATATTTCGCGCCTCCTTCCGCATTCTGGTCGGCGCGCGCCGGATCGACCCCCAGTTCCCGGGCCGTGGACGGCATTAACTGCATCAACCCCAGCGCCCCCTTCGGAGAAACGACGTTCCCCTGCAGACCGGACTCAGCTTTCGCTACACTGCGAACCAATTCGGGCGGAATCTGCTGATCCACCGCCGCCGCACCCAGCACATCTTCGGATGATGAGCTCTCGTGGGGCAGGCTGTCAGCCTGCGGGCCCATTGCTAATGGGCCCTCTTCAATGTCCGCAATATCCTCAACCGGGATCTCCAACGTCCCCGTACCAGTCCGCAACAGCATCCTGTTGCCCGTTTGCGTATGCGAATCCGCAACCAGCGAAAAACCGTTCTTCAGATGAACGGTTTCCTGACCGCAAGCGAGGACTAGAGATAAAAGCAGCGGGACAAAGTGCAGTGCGTAGCGAACCTGAACAGGCATTTAAGAAGACTAGGCTGCGGTGGCGACGCTTTCCTCGATTTCGGACTCGCTTGGCTCTTCGTGATTAGCTAAACTCACCAGCTCATGCTCCAGCAGAGCGGCGGATACAAGGGCTTTCACGGCCGTTTCGGCGATACTGCTGGTCTTCCCGTATCGCGTTGTAAACAGATCAGATACGTCCTGCAACTGTTTCCGGATGCCGCATACGTACCGCGTCATGGCAGCATGTTCGTCAGGGCTAAGCGGGTATTGCAAATGCCCTCCTTCGGCTGAATTATTATTGACTTTCGCTATTGTCGCATAAATCCGATTAGCGGCGCGTGTAGGAAATACCGGATTATTAAAAAATTTTCTCTATAGCAGACTCTGTACCATGGCAGAGGTATGGGACAACCTTCTCATCTGACCTGCGCCCGCTGCGGAAAATCATTCGAAGCGGGGCACGTGCTGAACCTGTGCTCCTGCGGCGGACCGTTGCTGGTCCACTACGACTTGGCCGGCGTTAAGCAGCACTGGAAGAAAGAGGCGCTGCCCGGCGGCGTTGCAAGCATGTGGCGATACGCTCCCGTGCTGCCTGCGGATGCGCGCGAGGCCGTCACCCGCCAGGAAGGTTGGACCCCGCTGCTTCGAGCCGAGGCTTTGGGCCGGGAAATCGGAGCGCGTAATTTATGGATCAAGGACGAGGGGCTGAATCCCACCGGATCTTTCAAGGCGCGCGGCCTCTCCTGCGCCGTCACCATGGCCAGGAAACTTGGCCTCCGCAAACTCGCTATTCCGAGCGCCGGGAATGCCGCCAGCGCCCTCGCGGCCTATGCTGCAGCGGCGGGCTTGGAAGCTCACATCTTCATGCCTCGCGACGTACCGCAATCGAACTTCATCGAGTGCAAAGCCTTTGGCGCGCGGGTCACGCTGGTGGATGGCCTCATCAGCGATTGCGGCGCCCTTGTTGCGGAACGCAAAGAACGCGAAGGCTGGTACGACGTCAGCACGCTCAAAGAGCCTTACCGCATCGAAGGCAAGAAAACGATGGGCTATGAGGTGGCCGAGCAGTTTGGCTGGAAGGTTCCCGATGCCATTCTGTATCCCTGCGGCGGTGGAGTTGGCTTGATCGGCATGTGGAAAGCTTTCGGGGAATTGCAGGAACTGGGCTGGATAGGCCCGAAACGCCCCAAGATGATCGCGGTGCAAGCCGAAGGCTGCCAGCCGATCACGCGCGCCTTCCAAGAGAATGCCGAAGTGAGCCAATTCTGGGAAAACGCCCACACCGTGGCGAGCGGCTTGCGCGTACCGAAAGCGCTGGGCGATTTTTTGGTGTTGCGCGCTGTGCGCGAAAGCGGTGGAACCGTCATTTCCGTTTCTGACGAGGAAATGCTCAACGCGGGCCTCCGTACGGCGGCGTGCGAAGGAATTTTCCCCGCGCCGGAGGGCGGCGGCTGCGTGGCCGCTGCTAAACGTCTCTTGGCAAGCGGATTCTTGCAGCCCGATGAACAGATTGTCATTTACAACACCGGTTCCGGACTGAAGTATCTCGAAGCGTATTCGACGCGCTTTCCGCGGCAAAGCGCAACCGAGCAGGACAAACTCGGCGGCCTGATCACGCCAAGGTGAGCAGCCGCACCTTCACAGTCGCGGTTCTGTTTCCATTCAGAACCGCGCGCATCAGCAAGCGGCCTCAGACCTCTCCTAAGTAGAATTTCGGGTCGGGAGCCCTAGGGCTTCTAATAGGAATCGCTTTATGGGACTATAGAAAAGTCAGTTTGGAGTTGTCGGTTTTCCCCTTGGTGCGTGACTTCCTTCGTTGATGGCCAACCCAGATAATCCTGCAGATCCGAACAACAGTTAGGAGAAATTAAGTGACAAAGCTCTTCGTAGGGAACTTGCCCTACAAGGCAACTGAAGCCGATTTACAGTCGTTTTTTGAAGAGGCCGGCGTTCATGTCGACAGCGTGAACATCCTTCGGGACCGTTTCAGCGGTGAAGCCAGAGGATTTGGGTTCGTTGAGATCAATGACGACGCGCTCGCCAATCAGGCGGTGCAGGCGTGCAACGGACGTGCGCTCATGGGGCGGGCGCTGGTAGTGAACGAGGCTCGTCCGCCGGAGCGGCGGGAACGCTCGGGCGGCGGTGGCAATGGCGGCCGTCAGCGCGACTTCGGCGGCAGCCGGAACCGCTGGTAAACACGAATTAGAAAATGGACGGTATGCTTGCCGTCCATCTCCATTCCGGGCGGGTTACCGTTCACGAGGCGGCGCGGCCCGCGCGTCCGGCAGGATTTGCGTTGATTCAGGTGCTGGTGGCTGGCATCTGCAACACCGATCTGGAACTGCAGCGCGGTTACTACGGATTCAGCGGAATTCCAGGACATGAGTTTGTCGGCCGCGTGATTGAGGCCGACACCCCTTCCTGGATCGGCCAACGCGTAGCGGGTGAAATCAATCTGGCGTGCGGCCATTGTGATTTCTGCGTGATCGGACTCGGCCGCCATTGTCCCAACCGGACCGTATTGGGCATCGTCAAGCACCCCGGCGCCTTCGCCGAATTCCTGACCTTGCCCGAAGCCAATCTGCACTTTATCCCACCTGAAATCTCCGATGAACAAGCTGTGTTTATCGAACCGCTCGCGGCGGCTTGCGAGATCCTCGATCAGGTGCGCATCCCGTCCGGAGAGCGCGCCGCGGTTCTGGGCGACGGCAAACTCGGCCTCTTGATCGCGCAGGTGCTACACGCGCACGGCGCGCACGTAACACTCTTCGGCCGCCATGAAGAGAAATTGCGGATCGCCCGCAATGTCGGCATTGAAACTTCAAATAAAGAGCAACACTCGCGCGCTGCATTTCAGTTAGTGGTCGATGCGACCGGATCCCCGGAAGGACTCAAAGAGGCCATTGCGATGACTCGCCCGAGAGGAACGCTCATCATGAAATCCACCGTGCATGGCGAAGTGCCGGTCGATAGCGCCAGCGTCATCGTCAACGAGATCACGCTCGTCGGTTCGCGCTGTGGCCGCTTCGAACCGGCCATCGAGTTGTTACGGACCGGCAAGATCGACGTCGAAAGCATGTTGTCGAGCGAATTCCCGCTTCGTGACGCCCCGGCCGCTTTCGCCGAAGCCGCCCGTCCTGGCATCTTGAAAGTTCTCTTACGCTCAGAACCCCGAGCGTGAGCGAGGGGGCAGCCAACTACCATCAATCGAAGAACCCACGGTCTTCCTCCGATAGATGCGCCTTGGCCGCCCGAACATTGAACGTGACGCCCAGCCCCGGCCGGTCCCAGACATCGATAAATCCTTTTTTCATGATGGGGTCCGGCAAGCCGTCCACAATCTGATACCACCAGTCAGGCTGCCCGACAGGGTACTCGAAACCAATGTAATTTTGCGGCAAGACAGCCGCCAGATGAACATGCGCGGCGAGGCCGATCAATCCGTCGAAAACTCCGTGCGGCGCGATTTGTATGCCGTGTAAATCGGCGTACTCCGCAATCCATTTCGTTTCCGCCAGCCCGCCGTCGTCTTCCGGATCGGGTCCGACGACATTGACTGCTTGCTTTTCGATCAGATCTTTGAAATTCTCACGAAGATAAATCTCTTCTCCGGTGTGAATGGGAATCGAAGTGCTTTGCGTTACTTCGCGAAACACCTCGGCATTCGGGTACGGCGTGTAATCGCCGGTGATCAGATCTTCGAGCCAGGTAATGTGAAGCGGTTCGAGCGCTCGTGCAAACGTAATCGCATCTTTGACTGTCCAGCCCGGTCCGCAATCCAGTGCCAGTCCGATCTCATCGCCGAGGACTTTCTTCATTGCTTCCACGCAGGCAATCACATGCTCGAGTCCGCGCTCGGTCATCAAGCCGCGATCGGAGTGCGGCGGTCCCGTTCGGGGTTCGTCATACCATCCATTCGGCATTGCGTGCATCATCGCCGGATTGTGGAACCCGACCGCCTGCTTGATGAGCGTGAAGCCCTCTTTGGCCTCCTTCATCTTGGCCATATTCTCTGCGTAATCTTGCGGCGTTTGCCCGGTCATCGGAAAACGGACGCCACCGTTATACGCGCGCACGCGGTCCCGAATTTTTCCGCCCAGCAGCTTGTAGACAGGCAAACCCGCTACTTGTCCCGCAATGTCCCAGAGAGCAATTTCGATGGCGCTCACCGCTGAACCCCACGGCTTGAACGCACCCATCCGGCGGATTTTGAGCATGACCCGGTTGACATCGGTTGGATCTTCGCCCAGCAGATAGTTCTTGTAAAAGAGCACCATCGGCTTGAGATACGGTTTCGCGGACTCCGCCTGACCGTATCCGGAGACACCCTGATCGGTGACGATGCGAACTGTCGGGTTCCGCCCGATAATGGCGCACCCCAGGTCTGTGATCTTGATGGGTCCGTGCCCGTTACGATTTTCCGCCCCCTGCTGAGCCGCAAACGACATCGCTGCTGCAGCACCTGGCAGCGATGCCATAAATCCTCTCCGCGTCCAGTTCACTACGAACTCCTCCCGTTAGAAGATATCTCAACTGCGGAGTGGCTCAATGGACAGAGAGCAAACGAGCCGGATTCTCTTTCGACATACAGTCGACTTCCATCTGTGATATACCCTGTGCTCGCAATCCCGCAAAGAATGCACTCAGTCCTTCGATATGAAGCGGGTTCACTGCCTGTCCCAAGTCGCTCGCCAATACGCAGCGTTCAGGACCTATGGTCCGTATCGCCGCTGCGTAGTCTGGCAGTTCGAATTCTTTGTGCGGTCCGACGAGGCCGTTATAGACGAACTCGATGTAAGCGCCCATATCCGCGGCTTCGCGCATCTGTTCAACAGGCATATGAATGGGTGCCATCATGGCATGTGTCACGACGATGTGCCTTATGCCCCTCTTGCGAGCTTCGCGAATGAGCAGCAGGTCTTCTTCGGGAGTGCAATGCCCGGTCGCGAGTACGAGATTATGTTTGGCGATGACGTCCAACACGTCCGCGGCGCCGGACAGAAGCTCGCCTCCTTCAGAGATCTTGACGTATGGCCGGCCGGAACCTTCATATCGAACCTGCGCTTCCGTATCGAAAGAGCCCATCCACACGAAGCGGCCCCAGCCGCCGCTGACGAGCGCCATGCGTTCGACCGCACAGGCATTCATGCCGCCGATGGCGCGGTTGAGGGTGATGCCGCCAAATACCGCGATGTCCGGGACTGCTTTGCGAACCAGGTAGGCCAGCGACGCGGTTGGCTCGAAATGGTTCTTGAAAACGAGTCCACTCATTCCGCAGTGCCTGGCCGCGAGCGCCAGTTCAATCGCATCAATACTACGTCGAATGCTGTCCGGGCCGGAGTGGGCATGGATGTCGATGACGCCGCTCAGCTCTTGGGCACTCATCCTATTGAGCCGTATTACGCGATCTTCAACTCGCGCAAGGCATCGCCGACGGCAGCCAAATTAGCCAGCTTCATTTCGGAGTACTTGCGGGAGATCACTAGCCCCTGC